>Ga0209097_10000922_pt1 | contig 26454 bp, 19 predicted proteins | sample AD_UKC052_MetaG_FD_184419 | JGI IMG/M metagenome (GOLD analysis project Ga0209097, IMG submission 184419) | Active sludge microbial communities of municipal wastewater-treating anaerobic digesters from USA - AD_UKC052_MetaG (SPAdes) (version 2) | ecosystem: Engineered > Bioreactor > Anaerobic >... | reverse complement strand
ATTTTTAAGTTATACATACTGAAAAATAGTTATTTTTGATAGAAAAAAGTATGAAAAAATTCCCCGACGCTCGCGGAGGGGTCGCTTGAACAGCGGTTTGGCGTAATGGCGGGTTCAGTGCTTCGTATGACAGTTTTGTGATATGTTCAAGTGCAGTTCTTCGATTGAACTTTTGTGCTAAAAATCCGCCACTACGCCAAGCCGCAAAACGTTAGCTGCTATACTGACAAGACCCTACGAACTCAAAAATAATCCCTATATTTGCAAACTAAAAAGTAAGTGACAATAATGTAAAAACCAATTTCTTTCAGACAAATTAAAGACGGTAAATCACAATATGGTTTGACCAATTCATTCATCTTTAAAAGAAAGAAGTTATGCTTATTTTACAGAACATTTCATATACACATCCCAACAAAAATCTGTTGTTTGACAATATCAATCTAACAGTAAACAATCACGAAAAAATTGCCTTAATCGGCAATAATGGCTCAGGAAAATCTACTTTATTGAAACTTATTTCAAAAGAACTACAACCTTTGGACGGGCAATTATTTGTAGATACTAAACCTTATTTTGTTCCTCAAATTTTTGGTCAATACAATCATCTCACTATTGGACAAGCTTTGAAAGTTGAAAACAAACTCAAAGCATTACAAGAAATTCTTAACGGCAATGTAACCGAAGAAAATTATTCAACACTTGACGATGATTGGACGATTGAGGAACGTTGTAATGACGCTTTGAAATATTGGCAATTAACCAATTTGGACTTAATGCAAAAAATGGAAACATTAAGCGGAGGACAAAAAACAAAAGTATTCCTTGCAGGAATTTCTATCCATCAACCAGAATTGATATTGCTTGACGAACCCAGCAATCATCTGGACGTTGCGGGCAGAAAGCTTTTATATAATTTTATTCAATCAACCCAAAACACTTTAATAATTGTAAGCCACGACAGAAAACTTTTGAACCTTTTAGGTAAAGTCGCTGAATTAGACAAACGTGGAATAACAATTTATGGTGGCAATTATGACTTTTATATGGAACAAAAACTTATAGAAAACAATGCTTTAAATCAAGATTTACAAAGCAAAGAAAAAGCATTGCGAAAAGCCAAAGAAAAAGAGCGCGAAACATTGGAGCGACAACAAAAATTAGACATAAGAGCACAAAAAGGCTTAGGTAAAGCTGGACTTCCAAAGATTGTTTCTAATACTTGGAAAAATAGTGCAGAACGAAGTACCGCAAAAATAGCAGGTGTACACACAGAAAAAATTGGTGGACTTAAAGAAGAATTACAAGAACTGCGTTCGGCTTTGCCCAACATTGATAAAATGAAATTTGGCTTTGACAATTCAGCTTTGCACAAAGGAAAAACTCTAATCAAAGCAGACGAAATCAATTATAGTTACAAAAATCATCCATTGTGGAAAGAGAATTTGACTTTCCAAATCACAAGTGGCGAACGTCTTGTTTTGAAAGGTATAAATGGTTCGGGCAAAACAACTTTAATCAAAATAATTTTAGAAAAATTAGAACCACAAACAGGAAAAATATACCGAGCTGATAACAAAGCGGTTTACATAGACCAGGATTATTCGTTGATTGACAACCAACTAAAAGTATATGAACAAGCCCAACAATTCAACGTTTCAGCATTGCAAGAACACGAAATAAAAATTAGGCTCAATCGTTTTTTATTTACCAAAGACGATTGGGATAAATCTTGTAGTGCATTGAGTGGTGGCGAAAAAATGCGTTTAATTCTTTGTTGTTTAACCATTAATAACCAATCACCAGACATCATAATTTTAGACGAACCAACAAACAATTTGGATATTCAAAACATAGAAATTTTGACAGCGGCCATCAACGAATATCAAGGAACATTAATTGTGGTATCCCACGATGAAACATTTTTAGAACAGACAAAAATTGAGCAGACCATTCAACTCTGACAAAAGTACAGCAGCTAACACATAGAGCGATAGCCGAAAAGCCTTAAAACGAAAGCCCGAAAGAATTGACACTCTTTCGGGCTTTTTGGTCTATCGCCTGTTCAGCGACTCCGACATCACTTATTTGAACGTAGGGGATAAAGTAGCCGGTTTTTCAATGCTTGTTGTAGAGATGACGCCATTTCGGGTTTAAGTTTTTTTTTGTTTTTTTACATTTCATAGTTTTATCGTGAAAAAAAGCCGTTGTCAGAAGATCTGTCCTTCGGTTAAACGCTGATTTGTTGTTAACCGGGCAATACCGTAGCTGTTCACCCCCAAAAGGGCGAACGAAAAAATTAAGCAATGAAAGTTTCACTGTTGTTTATTTTTTTAGCATTTACAGGGCTTCCTTTATTCAAGGGCAGCACTATCGCCACTAAAAGCAGGTGCCCTTTCTTACAGTGCGGACATAATGTAATATCCACCCCATATTTTTCCAACATTCGTATCGCATAAGGTATTAAAACCGTTGGCGGATGTAGGGGAAGTTTCATGGAATCAAGAATACGGTTTATCCGTTCTTTTCTTTTGAAATTTCCCAGGATGCCATAATGCCTCATTTTTACAAAACCTTTGGGCAGTATATGTTGTTCAAAACGCCTGACGAACTCCTGAAGGGATAAGGCCGTTGTTTTGATTTTTCCGTTATCGGCATAATCCTTATATCTAAACCTGACACTATGTTGATTTACCTTTAGTATCCGGTAATTTGAAATAGCAACTTTATGTGTGTAGCGTCCCAGGTATTCCACTACCTGCGAAACCCCACCCATAGGCTGTTTGGCGTATACCAGCCATTGCTTTTTATACAAATGGCTTTTGAGTTGTTTCCAGTTACAATTTTCCGGTATCTTCACCTGTCCGGCAAGGATTATCTTGTCCAGATGCTTTAAAAAATATCCTTTGTAAATGGGTTCCATTACTTTGTATGGGAACAGAAAGCCATAACGTTCGCTTTTTTTCAGGTTGCGCCAGACGTTGTTATGGTCGGCCCCGCCGCCACTCAGAATGCAATGCACGTGCGGGTGAAAAGAGAGTTGCTGTCCCCAGGTATGTAGCACGGCCGTTATGGAAGGTGTAGCGCCGAGCCATTTGGGGTCGTTGCAGAGTTTAAGCAGGCAATAGGCAGCGCTGTCAAATAAGAGCTTAAACAAAGCTGTTCTGTTTCCCATAACCAAAGAATTCAACTCATGCGGCAAAGTAAAAACCGTGTGAAAATATTTTACGGGCAAGAGTTCATTTCTCCGGGCATCCATCCACTGTTCTTGTTTTTGCCAGTTGCACGAAGGACAATGACGGTTGCGGCAGCTATGGTATTGGTAGTGAACTTCCTGGCAATCGGGATTGTCGCATCGGTAATGATGATAACCCAAAGCAGCGGTTCTGCAACTGGAGAGCTGTGAAATTACCTTTTGGCTAAATGCATTGCAAAATGCATCCGGCTGGGTTTGCCGGAGGATTTGCTGAACGGAATGCATGGGTATCAGATAATCTTGCTTTCTTTGGGGATATTTGCGATCTGGTCGTTCTCATTGAAAAGTTCATCCAGCGGGTTGACGATCAGGTTTCGTTTAGTGGTTTGCAGGTGAAGGTAAACCATGGTTGTTTTTATGTCACTATGTCCCAGGAGTTCTTTGATGGTGTGTATGTCAACACCTGCATCCAGCAAATGTGTAGCAAAGCTGTGTCGCAGGGCATGTGTTTTATGGCCCTTGTGCGACAACCCTGCATATTTATAGGCCAGCCGTACGCTGTATTGTATGGCGCCGGCCCACATGGGTTCTCCGGGTTTTGTGCCTTCAAAGACGTACACTCTTGGTTTTACTTTCTGCTTGCGGTAATAGTTTCGCAGGGTTTCCACCACTCTTTTTGAGAGGATTGTATAACGGTCTTTGCGTCCTTTGCCACATCGTACAAACAGGCGGTTATTCTTACTGTCGACATCGGAAAGCTTGAGCATACGCAGTTCTTCCAGACGCAGGCCAGAGCTGTAGAAGAGTTCAACGATGGCTTTTTGTTTCGGGCTTCGGCAACTGCTTATAAGCTTTTGCATTTCTTCCTTGGTAAGAAAATTCGGTAGTTTGAATTCACGTTTGGGATAAAGTTTTGATGGCACCACGTAAGGTCTTTTAAGAACATGGCGTACAAAAAATGCAATACTCTGAGCCGCCATTTTGCTTTTGCTGTATGATACCTGATGAACCGTTTTCAGGTAAACCATATAGTCAATGATATGGCGGTCTGTCCATTCCCGTGGCGACAAATCAGGGTAATAAGTGCAGATATAGCGCACTTCGCGTAGGTAGGTGGCGATGCTGCGCGGGGAGTAATTTCCGGCAAGCATGGTCTTTTGCAGAAGTATCATGGCTTCTGCCGAATCAGCATGAAATTTTTTTTCATAATATTAATTTTTAAGTTATACATACTGAAAAATAGTTATTTTTGATAGAAAAAAGTATGAAAAAATTCCCCGACGCTCGCGGAGGGGTCGCTTGAACAAGCTGTTGCTTTCAGTGGCAGACAGTTTGTAATTTTAAAACAATTATTTCCAAAACCACCGAAAAGCGACAGCAATTCCATTAGGCAACAAAGTCCTTGAACAAAAAATAAAAGACGAATTTAAAAAACGCGTCGATACAACAACACCCTGACTTTCTACTGATGCTAACGGTATCAAAAACCGAAGTTTTTTCTTTCCTTTAAAACACAAATCGGCGGTTTCAAATTAAACTATTTGTATTTTTGAAACCGTTTAAGGAAAGTTACAATTATTAGTTAAAGTTTGTTATCGGAATTACTACAGCCCAAACGTTATGCAGCATGCAATTCGACAAGATAACATGAATAAAATTATTCGACTATGAAGAAAATATTTTTGGGGATCGTATTCGGAATTTTGGCAGGACTTATTGATGTTACGCCAATGATAATTCAAGATCTTTCTTGGGACGCTAATATATCAGCATTTTCTATGTGGGTAGTTATTGGTTTTCTTTTATCTATTATTGAATTAAAAATGAATTCTATACTCAAGGGAATTTTAATATCATATTTGGTTTTATTACCTGTTGCTATTCTTATTGGTTGGAAAGAACCCATATCATTAATACCTATATTTGTTATGACAACAATTCTTGGAGGACTTTTAGGTTTTACAATAAATAAATTTGGAAAATAATATTAAAAATGATTTAGTACGACCGCACAACTTTATGCTGCTGCAAGCGGTTGATAGTCTTGCGACATTCAGACCTGCCTACGTGCAGCCTGACGTGACATCTCCCGATAGACGTCGGGAGATGCCCCGCCATGAAGCAGCATACGTTCGTTAAACAACAAAAGAAAAAAATTGTATTCGGTATATTATCAAAAATTTGAAGTGCGACGTCAGCACGATAAACACTGACCTAAACAGAATGAAAAATCTAATAATTATTTTAACTATTCTATGTGCTTCTGTTACCAAAACGAATGCACAATGGCAACAAACGACAGCTCCTGTCGGTAATTCCATAACTTGTTTATCTGTGTTGAACACAAATATTTTTGCCGGTACTGCAGGAGGCGGCATTATTATGTCATCAGACAGTGGTAGTAACTGGGTCACAAAAAATACCGGCATTTCTAATTTGAACATCAAGGCAATAGGTTCTGATACAAGCGGAAATCTATATGCCGGTTCTAACAGTTTAGTTCTCTATACTTCCAGTGACAGCGGAAATAACTGGGTTTCACATAGTGCCGGCGGTACGGGCACTTCAAATTCTTCAATTGTTGCTTATGGTACAAACGTTTTGCTGGGTGAAGCGGGCGACGGGGTTTTTAAATCAGTAAACTATGGGGTGTCCTGGTCAGAGGTCGGTTTGTGTTGCGCATCAGTACTTTCCTTATGTTCCGAACAGAATGGGTATGTTTTTGCCGGGACAAATACAACGGTATATCGTTCAAGCGGGACTTTTACAAACTGGACACAGGTGAATAGCGGACTATCCTCCATTCCTGTCAGAGTCTTGGTTACATCAGGCAACACGATCTTTGCAGGAACTTATGGAAACGGTATTTATATATCAGCCAATAATGGAACAAGCTGGACTCAGGCAAATAATGGGTTGACAGACCTTCATGTGATTTCGATGACCGCAACTGACTCTAAGATCTTTGCAGGCACCGGTGCAGGAGGTGTGTTTTATTCTATTGATAATGGTTTGAACTGGATTCAGGTAAATGAAAATCTTTCGTACCTGGATATTCCTTCGTTGGTAATTTGTGGCAATTATGTATATGCAGGCACAACCAATGGGGGCATTTGGAAACGACCTTTATCTGAATTTACCATGATTAAGGAAATAAATAATAATCCAGGTATTGTTGTTTCCCCTAATCCCGCATCGAACATCATTACAGTATATTTTGACAGCAACATGGAGCCGGATGCCACCCTGAAAATATATGACATTTTGGGCTCATTGATGATGTCGGAGCCCTTAAAACGAGAACGAAACGAAATTAATGTCAGTGATTTTGTCAATGGAATATATCTTATTGAAGTCACAACCAAAAATCATACGGAAAAACAAAAAATAATAATCCAAAAATAATATCAATCAGAAATTAAAAATATGCACGGGCTTTATGGTATAATGCTGATGCCACAGTTGTTATAGGCCAATTCGTTGGACTATTACAAAGGTGCAATCGGTATAATTTGGCTGCCTACGCCCTATTATTGGCATGTCCTTGACAAGACAGGGTTATAGATGGGGAAAGTGCTTTTATCAAGTTTTTAAGTTTGGTGATCACCGCGGCGATAGCAAAGCACTTATATTCTGCCGGCACCAGTCTCCTGCGACTTGGTACCCGGGTTGGTTACTGCTAAGTAAAACAGACAAAAACAACAAGCTAATATGGATAACAGAAATACAGAGTCAAACAATAATAATTTGAAATTCAAGGTTCAACGAATTATCGCAATTTCATCATTCTTAATTTTTGTCGGGAAATTAGCCGCCTACTTCCTGACCAATTCTGTTGGTATATTAACGGATGCTCTTGAAAGTACAGTTAACGTGACAACCGGGGTTATTACTTTATATGCCGTTTATATTTCGTTAAAACCAAAAGACGAAAATCATCCGTTCGGACATGGAAAAGCCGAGTTTTTATCTGCATCAATCGAAGGTTTTTTAATTATTATTGCTGGATTAATAATCATTTTTGAAGCTATTAAACGGCTTTTTGTCCCGGCACAGATTTCACAATTGGACATCGGAATTATTATTGTTGCTGTTGCGGGTTTGTTAAACTATTTAATTGGTTGGTATAGCATAAAAATAGGAAGAAAGCACAATTCAATCGCGTTGATTTCAGGCGGAAAACATTTACACTCTGATACGTATTCATCAATCGGGTTAGTGGTTGGGTTAATGTTGCTCTACTTTACAAAACTAGCGTGGCTGGACAGTTTGATTGCTCTTATTTTCGGAACTATAATTGTTATAACAGGGTTAAAAATTCTTAAAGAAACCACCTCGAATTTGATGGACGAAGCAGATTTCAAATTAATTGAGCATTTCGGCAGTATAATTAACAACAACAAAAGGGATGAATGGATTGATGTGCACAATTTTAAGCTTGTCAAATACGGCAATGTTTTTCATATAAACTGCGATCTGGTGTTACCCTGGGATTTGCATTTATCGGTTGCTCACGAAGAAGGTGAAAAATTAAAAAAAATATTAGTTTCTAATTTCCCGGAAGATATTGTTTTCAATTTGCACACAGATGAATGTAATAAGGATTACTGTAAGAATTGCAAAAGATTTAATTGCAGGGAACGAACAACAGATTTTGACAGGCAATTAAATTTTGACCTAAGAATGTTCACAAACGAAAAAAATCGAAAACAAATAATAATCCCAGATTGCGCAATAGGAACGTAGTGAACTATTGAGCAGTGGGTGGGATCGTGCGTTGTATCTGGGTAATCCCGACATAGAAAATGTTACCGACTTGTCGGTATTACATTTTCTTAGTCGATTACGCATAAATAAATAGAATTATATGTTATTAAATATCAGGCAGTAATGATTGGTTTGTTCTATTGCTACGCAATAGAGAAGTATTTAATGCGTATATTGGGATAATGGCTCCTCCGGCCCCGGCCGGTAATCGGGTTAGTTGCCGATCCTGTTATGGCTCAAAGGAGAGTTTCTCGCTGCCTCGCTCAATATTTCAAAGCATTACTATGGTTCGACACTTTATCCTATGAAGGTCGCTGTTGATGCTGTTTTGTTTCAGGGTAAAAACCTTTAATCGACATACATGCCAGCGCTGAGGCCAGAGCCGGTAAAAAAATTGAAACATGGTCTGAGCCTGTGCTGTGAATAATGCTGACTTAATTATGGAAAAAAATCGGCAAGGTAAAAAATTTGCTACTTGTTTTGATTTTGCACACAGAGCGTATTGAAATTTGTTTGTTTCTTGTAGCCATTAAATGGCGATTATTATGAAAAAATAAATTTTTTATGATTGTACACCTAATTGTACATTTTTTGATTATATTTGTACAACAAATTATACATTTCGCATGGAATCACTATATTCGTATCAGAATCAACTAATTGAATCCTCCGATTTTTTATTTCGTAGGGGTATTCTCGGAGAAATAGAATGGAAGGAGCGGTTGATAGGGCTCACGGGGGCACGCGGCGTGGGCAAAACCACACTTATGCTGCAACATCTTTTAGATAGCAGCCTGCCAACAAAAAGAAAGCTATATCTGAGCATGGACAACCTGAACCTGCCTTTTACAAGTTTGATAAGTTTTGCAGAAAAGTTTTATCAGCAAGGCGGCAAACTGCTGATGGTAGATGAAATACATAAGTTGCCCGACTGGTCAGCAGAATTAAAGAACATATACGACCTTTTGCCCGGGCTGCAAGTTGCTTTTAGCGGCTCGTCATTGTTAAAAATCAAAACCGGAAGTGCAGATTTAAGCAGACGTGCAGTAATTTATAACATACAGGGTTTGTCTTTCAGGGAATATTTACAAATAAATCTTGGGATCCCGCTCGAAAAATACCCACTTAAGACTTTGCTTAAAGACCACGAAGCAATCTCACATGAAATCAACAAAAAACTTAAGCCTCTTCAGTATTTCAACGACTATCTTAAACATGGCTATTATCCCTTTTATCTGCAATCGGTAAACACCTATCCTCTAAAGCTAAATGCTGTTCTGAATTTCATCATCGAAACAGAGATCCCATCCATCATTAATTTGGATCAGAAAAATATTGGAAAAATCAAACGTTTGTTACAAATTATAGCAGCCAGTACTCCGTTTCAACCTAATATTGTAAAACTATCAGAATCGTTGGATACACACAGATCCACACTTTTGCAATACCTGCACCTGCTTGAAACCACTGATATCATCCGTAATTTATACAGCGATGGTAGTTTTTACGGGAAATTGTCCAAGCCTGGGAAAATACTTCTGCATCATCCTAACCTTGCTTATTGTTTGAATGAAGATGTCAATTCAGGAAGTAATCGTGAATCTTTTTTTTGCAACCAGGTCAGTGCAGAAAATAAAGTTGAACTAAGCGCTAAAGCAGATTTTATAATTAACGGGAAATACTCTTTCGAAATCGGAGGCGCAAAAAAGACCCGAAGGCAGATTAGCAGCCTTGACTCTGCTTATATTGTGGCAGATGATCTGGCGTATGGTTATGAAAATAAAATACCCTTATGGCTGTTTGGATTTTTATACTGAGATTTTAACCAATCGAGCTATGTATGCGACTACGCATACTTTCTTACGCCGAGGTGTCCGGTCTAAGCCGGGGAACTGGAAAATCAAGCCGTTGAAAGACGTCTTTCTGTTTTCAGGGCTTAAGTCCTTTGTTGACAGGTGTTATAATAAAGGCCACGGACTTTAGTCCTGACAGCCGGCGGGAAGATTCAAGCTTATTGCCAGTAAATTAAAAATCAAAATGAAAAATTTCATCCTCTTTTTTTCTTCCTGAATTTTACCGGGAATATCATTGACACATTTTTCTTATACGCCAGATATTCATCACCAAAATCCTTCAGTAATCTTTTTTCTTCGAATGTTTTAATATAAATGACCATGATGAGCAAAAAGATAATGGAAATTATCAGGCATCTGGCAGAATTCAGCCCTATGGCAATACCGGCATATAAACAAAAAGCCCCGAAGACCATCGGGTTTCTGCTGTATCTGTATGGCCCGCTGACCACAAGTTTTTTCGTCCTGGGACTGATGGCTTTGTTAAAAACATCGACCGGGCCGCCCTTCCCGACACTGAACAAAAATATATTTGACCAGGCAGCAAATACCAATCCTGTGAGAATGACAGGTACTGAAATTATTATCCTGACAGTTGCCGAAATGGCCAGTTCATCACGGAACACGGAATATTCCCTGACCGATATCAGGTAAAAACAATATGGTATCAACAAAAGAAAAACCGATCCGCCAACGAAATATCCTGCAATATGCCTGGTAGAATCTTTCATTATCGGGGTATTTTGTTGTGGATATTTATTGTGTTGCAGGTGTTCAAAAACTCATAACGTATTAATGATTGCTAAGTGTCAGTGCTAAATCTGCAACAACACATACTTTATTTTTCAACCAAGTCTTAATCAAAACGACCTTACCGCCCTTACATAATACGGGTGGTACTTGTGATTTTCTTTGATACTGTCGTTGCCGAAATCGTGCGACCATGCATCGTGTTCATTGCTTTCGGAGCTGCTCCAGTAACGGTCGCTGGCAAAACCGCCGATAATATCTTTAGATTTGTAAAGTTTTTCCAACTCATCGCGGCTCGGCAGGTACCAGTCATCATAAACGCCCGAGACCAGGGTGTCGCATACATAGGCCGCGCCTGATTCACTGCAGCCGTTTACAATGGCTGTGGTATTGGCCTGTCCGCTGCCAAGCGCCGTGGACGTTCCCCCTGTGGCCACCCCCGCACATCCCCAGATTATGGTTGAGAACTGGTATGTGGTGTCCACAACCAAACCGTGTTTTACGTTGGCATCATAACCAGGATCATCGGGCTGTAAGATATAGGCAAGAATACCGCCTTCGTAAGGCGAGCCGATACTGATACAGGAACCGTCGTTTTCGTTGGCATCGGCATTATAATTAATTGCATACTGGTCGGTGCAACCGCCAACCTTCTTTTCGCAACTGTTCAGCATACAAGTACATGTCAATAAAAACAAACCAAAAACTATTTTTTTCATTTTATTTTTTTTAAGAGTGCAATTTACAACATTTTTCAATCTAATTCTCCAAAACGGATGTTACATTTTTTTGGCGATTCAAAATTATTGTTTTTTGTCCAGTATCAACGAACAAATTTGTGCTCTTGCCAGCTTCGATTCTCTTAGCGTGCCAAGCATCATCCAGTCGTGAAACATCTTTGGGTATTCAAAGTAATTCATAGCTATGTTCTTCTGCTCCATCAACGACTTGAGTTTCCTGCAATCCGGCTCTAATATGTCATGGGTGCCAATAAAAATGCTGATTTTGGGCAGTCCCTCCAATGAACCATACACAGGACTAAGCAGGTAATGATTCGTTTCGGTGTTCCCTGCCCAGGCCTTTGCGGCCAACACAAGGTTTTCGGCCCGCAGTGAAACATCCTTTTTTTGAACTTCTTTAATTTGCGGATTTGTCATGCTGATATCGAGCCATGGGGATAAAAGAATGACTGCCGCGGGCAACGCCGTACCGCCATCCCTAAGTTTCATAGCCAGGGCGAGAGCAAACCCGCCGCCCGCCGAGTCGCCCATCAGGACGATATCTTTTTCGTTGGCCGTGCCGAGCAGTTGTTTGTAAAGGGTTTCAAGCATGGCAAAAGCCTCCTGAAAGGTATTAGCGGGCGCTAGCGGGTAATCGGGGATTATGAATGTGCAGTTAGTTTCACGGATAATTTTTGCGGCGAAACTCCAGTGCTGTCGGAAAATATTATTGATATAGGCACCACCATGAAGAAACAAAACAACTTTAGCGCTTTTCGTCCCTTTGGGTGCCAGGGTAAAAACATTCCGGCCATGTACCCGCAAAGTGTCAATAAAAAGATCGGTCGCCACTGTTTTGGGAATGGCTGCCGGCGCAGAGGTAAAATTGTCGTTGCTCAGTTTTCGCGGGATGCTGTTTTTGGGCAAGAATAGCCTTGCCGCGGTCTTAATAATACAAGACATAAGGCCGGAAGTTTGTGTATGCACATACCTGATAGCGGTGTCATTAACCGTTTGCCCTTGCACACACAAAACTGAAATAATAAAACACAAACAGAGAACCATCCTTTTTATCCGGCAGCGCACTATGCCTTTGCAGTTGAGAAAGTCAGTCATTGTTTTTAGAAATAAGATGGCATAAAAAAAACTTCAGGAACAAAAATAATTTAATTTAATAACAAATTTTACTTGCTTAAACGGCCCAATCATTTTTTGATGTGTTTAGAGATTTTTTTATTTTAAATAACTCAACTCTCGGAATTCAGATAAAAAAAAACAGAAAATCTCTTTCTGTTATTAATAAGTTGCTCATTAATGCCATTGCTAAGACCTGTGTGTTTCCATTCAGGACAAATATATGTTCATGTAACTTTTTTTCGGAAAAAAAGTTACCAAAAAACCTTGTCAAAACGTATGCTTCTGCCCGCTCTCATCAGGTCGGGAAAATCATGCAAACGAGTGTCTGAAAAGGTCATCAAAGGCCTACAACAATTTGACTGATTTTTTGAGAAAGAAAAAAATTATAAAGGTTATTAATAAACATAAACGTCTGCTAACAAGCTAAATGTTCGTGGAAAAGGTTCGAATTGCTGCGTAGCAGCAAAAGTGCGGTGGCCAGAAAATATGGCGGTGTCAGGGAGTGGCCCGTGCGAAGGCTCGCAATATATTTTCTTGACCTTTGGGGTACTTTTGGGTCAAGCCAAAAGTACCAAAAAAATGTAATAATGTTTCAGTGTTAGCAAGACCTGCTTCCGCGCATGGCCGCGCGCAGTCATACACATACTTGCATATGCCGAAGCTCGTGTTTTGCCACTCAGTGCAAGCACATGTTCATGTAACTTTTTTTCGGAAAAAAAGTTACCAAAAAACCTTGTCAAAACGTATGCTTCTGCCCGCTCGCATCAGGTCGGGAAAATCATGCAAACGAGTGTCCGAAAAGGCCATCAAAGGCCAACAACAGTTTGAATTATTTTTGGGTAAGAAATAGTGCCTGTATTCATCAGCAGTTAATGCAAGCCATTTCAGACAAACAGCCCGGTAGCCCGGGCTGCCTTTGCTGATTTTCACCGTCCTGCTGATTCACGCCGGCGCCAGCCCGCCGTTTTGACGGCCCATCGCGCCGCTATTGACAACCATTGGTGCTACGTGCAAACATTTAATCGGTCTATGATTAAGAAAGGAGAAGTCTTTATTTAAATATGCCGCCTCAAAAAAAGATTTATCCGATTAAACAGGACGACCTGTACCTCAGAAAGTAATTTTTGCCTACCTTTGCACCTGTTAAAAAAAAATCACCCATAGTATGAAAAAGATTTTAGGAATTGGCAACGCGCTTGTTGACATAATGACCATCCTTGATAACGAAGAGTTTCTGCAACAGATAAATATCCCCAAAGGCAGCATGCAACTGGTGGACATCGACACTTCGGCGTCCATTTTAAAGCGTTCTGAAAAATTCAAAACAGAGTTATCATCCGGCGGTTCTGCGGCAAACACCATTCACGGACTGGCAAATCTTGGTGCCACCACCTCCTTTATTGGTAAAACCGGCAACGACAAATACGGCGAATTTTTTGCCAACGATATGCGTAACACGGGCATCAACCCGATACTGCTTACCGGCTCTTCCGATACCGGATGCGCCATAGCTCTTATCAGCCCCGATTCGGAACGCACCTTTGCCACCTACCTGGGCGCTGCCATCGAGCTCTCGCAAGAAGATCTTGCTGCAGATATGTTTTCAGAATTCGATTATATCTATATCGAAGGATATTTGTTACAAAACCATGCGCTGGTTGAAAAAATTCTTGAATATGCCGATCAGCATCATTGTAAAATTTGCCTTGACCTGGCCAGCTACAACGTGGTAGAAGCCAACCTGGATTTTTTGAAAATAATCCTGGCAGAATACGTAGATATCGTTTTTGCCAATGAAGAAGAGGCCCGGGCTTTTACCGGCACAGATCCTGAAAAAGCGCTGGACAAGCTGGGCGAGATTTGTGGTATTGCTGTTGTCAAAGTCGGGGCCAATGGCTCTTTGGTAAGACAGGGCAAAAACACCTTCGCCATTCAGGCTATCCAATCGAATTGTATTGACACCACCGGCGCCGGCGATGCTTATGCTGCAGGATTTCTTTATGGCCTGGCCAACGACCTTCCTCTCGACAAATGCGGCGCCATTGGTTCGCTGCTGGCAGGAAAAGTAATAGAAGTGGTCGGCGCAAAAATGAAAGAAAATACCTGGGCCGAAATCAGGGAAAAAATCCCCCACATCACTAAATAGGTAAAAAACACATTTTTCATTACTCCATATTTTATCCCGGACCAACCCAAATCAAGCAACAGGTCGAACACTCCGATTGCTTGTTTTGGGTTTTATTCTATCAGGAAGTTTTATATCAGATAAATTCTTCACGGTACTATTTTTTTTCATAATATTTTATACCTTTGCACACCTTATTGCAAAAAACAGTTTAATCCATTAATAATTAATTACAAAAATGAAGGTATATCAGACAAACGAAATTAAAAACATTGCATTGATCGGCGGATCAAAAGCCGGAAAAACCACCCTGGCCGAGTGTATGCTTTTTGAAGGCGGAGTTATCAAAAGAAGAGGCTCTGTGGAAGACAAAAACACCATTTCAGACTATCGTGATATAGAACTTGAACGCCAAAATTCAGTGTTCTCGACGGTAATGTTTACTGAATATGCCGACAAAAAAATAAATATTATCGACAACCCCGGCTTCGACGATTTTATTGGCGAAGTTTTTGCCTCCCTGAAAGTTTGCGAAACCGCTGTCATGGTTGTCAATGCCCAAAACGGCGTGGAAGTAGGTACCGAAATAACCTGGAGACACACCTCGCGCCTGCATGTACCGGTATTATTTGTAGTTAATCAACTGGAACACGAAAAAGCCAATTTCGACGAAAACATCCGTCAACTGAAAAACCAGTTTGGACCTAAAGTATCTGTGGTTCAATATCCTGTCAGCACAGGCATCGGTTTCGATTCCATCATTGATGTGGTGAAGATGAAGATGTATAAATACAACAAAGAAGGCAAAGCCGAAATAATGGATATCCCTGCCTCCGAAATGGATAAAGCCCAGGATCTGCACGCCACCCTTATCGAAGCTGCCGCCGAGAGCGATGAAGCCTTGATGGAAGTATTTTTCGACAAAGGCACCCTCTCGGAAGAAGAATTTTACAAGGGCCTGAAACTCGGTATCAAAAACAGAAACCTCTTCCCTGTCCTTTGTACCTCCTCTAAAATGAATATCGGTGTTGCCCGCCTGCTCGAATTTATTGCCAACTCAACACCTTCGCCCGACGAAGTACCCGCACCCAAAAACATCGAAGGAAAAGAAATTCCCTGCACCGCTTCCGGCCCTGCAGCTGCTTTTGTATTCAAAACATCCATCGAAACACACATTGGTGAAGTATCTTATTTCAAAATCCTCTCCGGAGAGATTACCGAAGCCATTGATATGATAAATGTCAACAACGGCACCAAAGAAAGAGTTTCGCAGGTATATATCTGTGCCGGCAAAAACCGTGAAAAAATTGCTAAAGCCGTTGCCGGCGACATTGCCGCCACTATCAAGTTAAAAAGCACCTTTACCAACAACACCCTGGTGCTCACAAAAAATTCCGACCAGGAAATGGCTCCTATCGAATTTCCCAACCCGAAATACCGTGTAGCCGTGAAAGCCATCAACACTGCCGATGATGAAAAACTGGGCGGCATTCTCAACGATATGAAACGCATCGACCCGACACTGATTCCGGAATATTCCAAGGAATTAAGACAACTTATCGTTCACGGACAGGGCGAATTGCATCTTACCGTGGCAAAATGGCAAATCGAAAAAATCAATAAAATAGACATCGAATACCTGCCGCCAAGAATACCTTACCGCGAAACCATCACCAAACAGGCAAAAGCAGTTTATCGCCACAAAAAACAATCAGGCGGCGCAGGCCAGTTTGGCGAGGTACACATGCTTATCCAGCCCTTTACCGACACTATGGTGGAACCTACCGAATTCCCCATTCGCGGAAGAGAAGATCACGAATTGTCCTGGGGTGGAAAACTGATTTTTCACAACTGTATCGTCGGCGGTTCTATTGACGCCCGTTTTATGCCTGCTATCCTAAAAGGGGTAATGGAAAAAATGGAAGAAGGTCCCCTCACAGGTTCCTATGCCCGCGATATTGCCGTGTATATTTATGATGGCAAAATGCACCCGGTGGATTCAAACGAAATTTCTTTCAAACTGGCTGGTCGCAACGCCTTCAAAGAAGCTTTCAAAAATGCCGGTCCAAAAATCCTGGAACCTATTTATGATGTGGAAGTAATAGTTCCCGAAGATAAAATGGGCGATGTGATGACTGACCTGCAGGGAAGAAGAGCCGTTATTATGGGTATGGACAGCGAAGGAAACTATCAGAAAATCCTCGCCAAAGTGCCTTTGGCCGAAATGAACAGGTATTCCACCGCCCTGAGTTCGATTACCAGCGGCAGGGCTACTTACGGAATGAAGTTTGCGGAATACACCCAGGTACCTGGCGACCTGCAGACACAACTCCTCAAGGCTTACGAAGAACAAGAAAAAGACGAAGAATAAATCATTTTTCATTTCAAAAACCTGCTCTCTCCGGGCAGGTTTTTTTTTAATTTTTATACACTAATTTGCATAAATTTGCGTAATTTCTGTTGGTAACTTATCAGCACCCACCAGGCGAAAAAGAAAAAAATGAACAAAATTGATATTTATATCATAAAAAAGTTTTTAGGAACCTTTTTTCTTTCTATTTCGCTGATAATCATAATTGTAATAATTTTTGACATCTCCGAAAACATTGATGACCTGATCTCCAGCGAGGCCCCTCTCAACGAAATTATTTTTAATTATTACCTTAATTTCATCCCTTATTTTATCAACCTTTTCAGCCCGCTGTTCACCTTTATCGCGGTCATTTATTTCACCTCCAAAATGGCTACCCATTCGGAAATCATATCCATTCTGAGCAATGGCATCAGTTTTGGCAGAATGCTGAAACCATACATGATTACCGCCGCCCTGCTGACCGCCTTGTCTTTTTACCTGGCCAATTTCCTCATCCCATACACCAACATCAATTTGTGGGATTTTAAATATACCTACATCAAAAACAAATATTACAACGACTCAAGAAATATCCATATGCAAATTGCCCCCGGCGCCTTTGTTTATGTGGAGAGCTATGATGTGGATGATAATAAAGGTACCCGATTTACCATGGAGCATTTTAAAGATGGCGTGTTGTATTATAAAATGAATGCAAACTACATTCAGTGGGATAGCATCAAGGCAAAATGGAACATCAACAACTACAGTATTCATCTGATGAACGGGATGCAGGAAAAAATTATCACCGGGGCACAAAAAGACACCGCCATTAATCTTACCCCCGAAGACTTTCACAGAAAACAAGACAATATGGATGTTATGAATTTTTCGCAGTTGCGTAAGTTCATCAAAGATGAGAAGCTCAAAGGTTCGGACAATATCAGGTTTTACGAAGTTGAAAAGCACAAACGTATTGCATTTCCGTTTGCCACGTTTATCCTCACGCTGATAGCTGTATCGGTATCCAGCCGTAAAGTCCGGGGCGGCGTGGGACTGCATATTGCCTTTGGCATGGCATTAACCTTTGCCTATATATTGTTTATGCGCATCACTGAAACCTTTGCCACCTATGGCAACCTTTCCCCGTGGATGGCCGCCTGGCTGCCCAACATTATTTTTGTATTCGTGGCTGCCTACATGATAAAAGTGGCGCCCAAATAATCAGTATAGCCACCCTTTCCACAACTGGCATCCGGCAAAATCTTTGTCCGTATCAACTTCCTGTTCAAACAAGCCGTAAACAGCCGATCCGCTGCCCGACATGGCCGCATAAACGGCGCCTGCTTCATAGAGGCTGCTTTTTATCCTGCCAATCAAAGGATGATTCATGATGACCGGATGCTCAAAATCATTGGTTAGCTGATATTTCCATTCACTTACGGGCAGATTTATCACTTCCCAAAGGGGCACAGCAGGTTTCTTTGGAGTTATCAGGCCATAAGCTTCCCGTGTAGAAACCGAAACATCCGGCTTCATTACAAGCAGGTAATACCCTTTAAGTGAAAGTTCCACAGGCATTATGTCGGCACCGGTACCTGAGACAAAACCAGGCCGGTTGCCAACAAAAAAAGTGCAATCGCTACCCAGTTCCGATGCCATGGTTGCCATAGTTTGCGCACTAATGTCAAGGCCAAACAAATCATTCAACACCTTCAGCACAAAAGCGCCATCGGAAGAACCGCCCCCCAGGCCAGCCCCAAAAGGAATTTTTTTATATAAAAACAGGTTGATTCCCGGAATATCAAACTGTTTTTTAACCAGATTCCAGGCCTTGTAACAAAGGTTTTCCTCTAAGGAACATTGTATACCTATTCCATCAAAAACAAAGCTATTCTTTTCGGATGGGCTAATTTCAAGCATATCACACCAGGGAACAGGATAAAAAACACTTTCGATGTTGTGATACCCATCCGGGCGTTTGGAAATTACATTCAGACCAAGGTTTATTTTACAGTTTGGATAAACAACCATATTTTTTTTTACAAAAATATGCCAAATCATTCAACTCTGAATGCAATTTTTTCTACATTTGAAGTGGTCATTTTATTATGCTGATAATTGAAAACACACTGGTCGCCGACGAACTTGCAGAATGCATGTTCTGCTGCGATTACCACGTTTGTAAAGGAGTATGCTGCGTTGAAGGTGATGCCGGCGCCCCGCTCGAAGAAAAGGAGATAAAAACCCTCACCTCCTCTCTACCCGAATTACAAAAGTTCATGACTCCCGAAGGAATTGAAGCGGTAAAAAAACAAGGCATTTTTGTGCTTGATATGGAAGGGAAAAAAGTTACTCCACTAATCCCTGGCGGAGATTGTGCTTTTTTAGTTTACAAAAATGATGTGGCTGCCTGTGCCATTGAAATGGCTTACCGTAAAAAGAAAATCGCCTTACAAAAACCCATTTCCTGCCATCTGTATCCTTTAAGAATTATTGATTATCAGGATTTTATTGCCGTCAATTACCATGAATGGCATATCTGTAAACCGGCCTTAAAAAAAGGCAAAAAAGAAAATATTTACCTCTATGAATTTTTGAAAACGCCCCTCATACGCAGGTTTGGAAAGGGCTGGTACGACGAACTGATCAAGATAGCTGAATACCTCCGCAGCAAAAAAAATCAGTCACCCAGGGCCTGAGCAATGCCTGAGGCTATTTTGCCGAACGCTTCGGGACTTAACTTCAGTTTGTCCTTTTTAAAGTCAATATCGTACACATCATTGAGCGGTATCAGGTGTATGTGTGCATGAGCCACCTCAAGGCCTACCACGGCGATACCTACTTTTTTGCAGGGAATAGTCTTTTTGATAGCAATTGCGATTTTTTTGGCAAAAAGAAATAAATCCTTATACTGTTCATCATCCAAATCAAACAAGTAATCGGTTTCCTGTTTGGGTATTACCAGCGTATGGCCTTTGGCCAGAGGATTAATATCCAGAAATGCAAAAAATTTATCGTTTTCTGCAATTTTATAGCAAGGTATATCACCTGCCACAATTTTTGAAAATATGCTTGCCATAGGTTCTGATTTAATATGAAATGGATAAAATTTCGAATTTCAAGATGCCCGCAGGCACGTTTATTTCTACTTTATCGCCGGCTTTTTTTCCAAGCAGGCCCTTTGCTATTGGCGAGTTTACAGATATTTTGCCCAGTTTGAGGTTTGCCTCGTTTTCGGGTACCAGGGTGTAGGTGGTTTTCGATCCGTTGGACAGGTTTTTCAGTTCTACCGTCGATAGTATAAGTACTTTCGACATGTCCAGCATGGATTCATCAATAATTTTGGCATTATTAACCAATTCCTGCAGCTTCGAAATTTTTAATTCAAGCATGCCTTGAGCGTCTTTAGCAGCATCATATTCAGCATTTTCGGAAAGGTCACCCTTATCCCGGGCTTCCGCAATCTGATTCGAGATTTTCTTTCGCTCAACAGTTATTAATTGGTTGAGTTCCTCTTTTAATTTGTTTAATCCTTCTAAAGTATAATACTTCGACATGGCTTTATGTTTAAGGTTATAAAACGACAAAGAATCCCGTCTGCACGGGACTCTTTGCCAAAAAATTTATTCGGAAATTTACAGGTTCACCCTGATACCAAAAGAGTGTACGCCTTTAAACGGGTTGGTAGCCCTGTACGAATAATCAATACCGATGGTAGAACCTTTCTTCTTGTTGACCGGAGCCTGTACCGTTATACCAGCGTGAGGTCCCGTGAGAGCGTTGGTTCTTTCGGCCGATTTGAAAGTGCCTTTTTCCATGGTATAACCGCCACGCAGGAACAGATAATCCATCATTTTATACTCTAAACCAACAATATATTGGTCTTTGCCAAATGAATTGGAAATAAAAGTTCCGGCCAGGGTTATTTTGTGTTGATCATTGATAATAAAATCATAGGCAGCACCGATGTTCAAGGTGGTGGGCAGTTCATATTCCGACGACCGTTGTTCCACAGTGAGCTGGGTGGCAGCGCCGACCACATTTCCTCTGATGGATAATCCGTCGCCTTTGAATTTAAGTTTGGATCCTACATTTTTCAGAGCTATACCAAACATGATGTTTTCTTTTTCCCCGGTAATATATTGGATACCTGCATCAATAGCAAAACCGGTGGCGGAAAGGTTGGAAATTTTTTCATTGATAATTTTTATGTTTACCCCTCCATAGATACTGTTCGAAAACATTTTGGCGTAGGAAACATTGATATTCATCAAAGTCGGGTTATAGGTTCCCGATCCACCTTCGGGCAGGTCAACGGTGGTAATAGGAATTTCACCGAAACTCATCGCCATAAGGCCGACGCCGATAACACTGGTTTCGCCGACTTTCTGCGACAGCCCAAAAGTGTTGATACTAACGCCGGTGCCAACAAACCACAAGGTGTGCGCAAACACAATTTCCGTTCTGGGAGTAAAAGCCATACCGGCAATGTTGGTATACATAGCCTCTATGCCGCGGGTACAGGCCACGCCGGCACCACCCCATCCGGAGCTTCTGGCCCAGGGATTAATCAAAAGTTCCTGCGATCCGCATTCTCCGGCACGGTCTTCGTTACCAGCTTTAAGATCCGTTACCGGAAAAACAAACAACCCGATCAGGATTATTGCTAAAAATACTTTAAAAGTCTTATTCATAATTATACTTTTATATTATTACACACTTGTTGACTATTAGAATGCGTTTAAGTCGATAGGACGCAATGAACCAAACCACTTAACAACTTTTTCGCCTACTCCTTCCACTTTAACATGTATAAGATACAAACCACCTGCAATAGGAATACCGGCATAGTTCTTCAGATCCCAGTCCACATAAGAATTTGCATCATCTTTGGAGTACTGACGAACCAAGGTTCCACTGACAGTATAAATAGAAATCACACATTTTTGCGGCAGATTGGTAACCCTCACCCTGTTATCCAGCTGAGTAGTTTCATAACCAGAGAATGCGTAATAAGGATTTGGAACCACATTGATAAGGTCGAGCGAACCTTCGGCAGCCATAGCATTACCATAAGTAGTAGCAATATTTTCCGTATTGAATGAATACATTGGATAATTATTATTTAGCGGTGCGGCCGGGCCTGTATTAGGCGAAGAATAATATCTTTGATACGGCCTGCTCACCCTGATTCGTATTTTTACTTCGCACGGCATATTGGCAGGATCTGTAAACTGATATTTTTCGAGCACCATCGGGCATCCTACCCACATAGCATCTTCAAATACCCAACGTCTGAACATTTCATTATTTAAAGTAGAATAAAGGTTAAACATGCTCTTCAACCAGGCTCCGCCATCATAAGGAGGGCACTCCATGATAGTGTTGTAAGTACTGTTATAGGCATCACCTTTATGACCCATGATATATGTCCAGTGTTTACCACCCATCAAAATATCACCAAGGGCAGATTGATACTTGGATGTGGGATTCCAGATCATGTCGCGGCCATTTTCGCTCTGCAACCAGGAATCTTCCCCAAACATCATATTGAGACGTTCACCGGTTTCCACATTGATGGCATAACCCGGGAACCATCCCATACCTACTTCTCCATCTGTCTGTCCGGCTCTCAAATTAAACTTCTTAACAGGGCCTTCGGAAAGCGGCGAGGCCGATGAACCTTCGTTTTCACACATTTCCAGCACGGGACAACGGGTCCATTTTGACCTGTCGGGCGTAAGGTAAAGGTCAATGCTGTATAAATTTATCAGTTTGTTTTTAGCCATGACTACGGCATCGCCCAGTGCGGGGCCATACTCATATTTGGAAGACATACGATAAGGAGCCCAGGTTCCTCCCAGAATTTTTTCAAAGTTTTCATCCGGGTCATAGGCATCGCCGACTATAGATCCACCCGATGATTTTACTTCGTAGTCATTCAGGCTGGCATCATTTTGGTCAACAGTATTGCCAGATCTAATCCAGTTAAAAGGCTTGTAATTATCAATATCTTCGACACCGGTGAGCCATTTTTTGGAGCTGTCGGCATATTCAATGGTGGCTTCAATAAGTTGATTTTCATAGCCTAAAATGGCCTTAGTGGGATCGACGAGGTGAACCTGTTCAATTTTTATCGAAAGTCCCAGATCAACCAACAATTGTTCGTAGCCAACGGTAATGGTACTTTCCGAATTCCAGGTTTGGCCAGTGGCTGTATTGGTGAGTACCCAGGTGGCTGTATCAATGCTTCCACTGCCAGAAGGAATAAAACTGAGGGTAAAATTGCCCGGGGTTACATTCAAAGGATCTATTACTTTAATGTTTATTGGGCCCTTGTTATAATCATAGGTAAGATTCGGTTCAAAATAGGGTGAGCCGTCCATAATTTTATCATGCGTTTCTGTGGTAAAATCGAGGGCAAATCCGCCATTTCCGCTGCCTTCAAGACGTGTTATCTGAGGCATAACACCATATTCGGCATGCTGTATGGTTCCGCCGGCTTCGGGCGAAGGTATATGCGGCATGGCTGTTACGGCCACATTCGAGCCTGCAGCTGCTTTACGACCAGCCTTGTAGGGATGTTTTTGTCCGTCGTAATCGGTTGAATTGGACTGGCTGTAAGTTTTATAATTATTATAAGCATAAGCTATCGCGAGATAATAATATTTTTTATGGTTTACCAACCGTTTGTCGCCAGAAGCAAACTGATCTTCCAGAATACGGAAAGAGTGAACAATACCCGTATTGGCACCGTTGACCTCCATAACAGGTACATTTCCGCCAAGAGCCTCCGAAAGGTTATAGTTAACAATTTTGGAGATATCATTTTTAACATCGCACTGGGCCACCAAACGCGCCTTATCAGGATCGTGCAGGTCGGTGATGGATACGGAAGCATCAGCGAGTTGGAAAATCTGGTATCCTTCAAAACGGTATGCCGAATCTCCAACAATAATACTGTTGTCAACTTCGATATAATCTTCAGGGCTATTATTATAATTGTTAGATAGTCCTTTTCTGTTGGAAATATAAAGTATGAGTTCGCGGTCGAGTTCCTGTACGGTTAAATCAGGTGAATCAGGACCATCAAGCACTTTAAAGCAATTATCAAACAAGGCCTGGCATTTGTCGTCCACAGTGCGCAGCAATTCCACCGAAGCCCATGCACCACCCGAAGTAGCTCTTGCCCAGGGAATACCCACGGTAATGTAATTTACAGCGCCAGGTTCAAGAGTAAATGGTCCGGCTGACTGCATAAAACGACGGTCGTAAGGAAGGTTGCCGGCTTGTTGTTCAGTCCAGTAATTAGTAGGATAAGGAGCTCCGGGAGCCACGCCACCGGTTCCCCACAAACAGGGATCGGTATCTCCGGGGAACATGAAGTCGCATGCAGGGCCAGTGCCGCCGACACTGGGATGTCCGTTACCCCAATAACTCATGCGTTCGTTGTCTTTCCAGATACCTCTTAAGAAGTTGTAATATTCAGGAGCCACATCCGGGTCGGTGATAGCATCCAGACCACCGGTATTGTTGTGATAAACAAAACGACGCATACCAAAACGTTCGTCATCAACAATACAGTTTCCAAAGTTCACACCGTTGATTGCATTGTTGCAATTGACCAGGGGATTGTTAATGTCATAGGCAGGATTGTCAAGTCCGTCAGGATCGATATAGGGTCCCTGGAAAAAGTCAACACCAACGGCGGGAGGCTGCATACCATAATCCTGAGGACGGCCTGTACCGTCGATATCATCACCGTTGTAGCAATAACCGAGTCCGCGTAATACATCGCAGCCGATATAATCATCGGTAGCATCACCCAAGTCTGTATCCACCCACTGGCTGAAATAAGTTTCGGTCAAACGATAAGTGGAGCGGTTGATAATTTCGTAGGTGTAAAAAGTCATGTTGTTGATTTCATCATTGGTAGAGAAACCAAAAGCCTGTGCCCTGATTTCCATACCTACTGCCTGACCTTTTGTTTCCGTGTGAATATTTCCTTTGTCGTTGAATACCCACCACAGTGTCATATCACCTTTCAGCACCTGGTCGGCCATGATTCCATTACCTTCCATGGTTTTGGGGGCCTGATAACCGCAGGGATAATTAATCGGGCAGAGCGCATTGTCAAAATCATAGTAAGGATAGTCGCCATTTTCAGGGACATATTCCAGGTCGCCGTCCACATCCATAAAAGGAGCTAAAAAATGGCTGTGTACGCTTGAAGTAAAATAAGGATGGGCCGGATACGTTTTAATACATTCAGGAATGGTATAGCTTGAGGGCGGTGTTCCACCATTGCTGGCGCATGCTGCAATAAATTCTTCCACTTCGGCGCGGGTAATCACAAAATGCTTATCGTAATAATCGCACACTTCGGCTTCTACTGAGGCTGTACCGTCTTTGGTGAGGGGGCCGGTCCAGAAATCGTTTCCGTTTCCCCTGTAGCGCTGGGCAGCGAGTTTTAACTGCCCATTGACATCAAGACCTCCAATCCACAAAGCAGCCGAGAACATAGCAGTTTTGGTAGTATTTCCCGGAATAAAATATTCAGGGTTACTTTGCAAATCCCACCACATATCACCGCCGGTATTAATACGGGCCCTGACATTATTAACATTCAGGTCGGTTGATGCAGATGCAGGAAGGCAGGCCTCCGCATTGGTGCTTGTTTCACTTTTTTGGGATTTCAAAACCGGCCACTTATCGGCATAGTTAGTTTTTGAGAATCCGATTATAAAAAGTGTCAAAAATAAATAACGAAAAATATTTTTCATGGTTGTGATTTTAAAATGTTCTGTCATCCTGTTTGTTAAAAAGCTAATGAAAGTCCGAGACGAATTCTGCGGGGCAAACTATAATAATAAGGATTGTTTACCTTGATGGAATATTGATCGATATAAGCCTGTGAATCGGTTTGCGCGAGTATCTGTGCCTGGAAATCGGCTGAGGTAAGGTATCCGTCGTCGCCGGGGTTACCTGTGGCACGATACACAGAAAGCACGTTTTTGCTGTTCAGTACATTTAATACTTCCAAATAAATATTCATAAATAAAGGTCTGCCGGTTTTCTCGCCTTTTTTGCCGGTCTTAATAATGATGTCTTTATCCAGACGGGCATCAACCCTGAACTGCCAGGGCATACGCGAACCGTTTATCTGTCCTAGTAATGAATAGGTTCCCGATCCTACCTGGGTACCAACCACTGTACTGGAACGGCTGTAAGGAATACCCGAACCTCCATTGATAGAAACATTGAGTCCGGTATTTTTCAGCAATTGTATTACTTTTACTTTATCGGTACCTTTTATTTTTCTGGTGATTTTCGGTCCGTTATATTCTTTTCCTTCGCCGTAACGATAGTCAATAACAGCAGAAATAGAATGACGACGGTCGAAATCCAGAGGGGTGATGGTTCTCAGGTTCGGCTGATTGGCGCGGATGAGGTTTAACCCTGATTCGGAGTTTGAACCGGTTCCGGAAGCAAACTGCAAAGTATAAGAAGCTTTTAACCAGATGTTTCCGGTTCTTCTGAGGTCATAGGTT
>Ga0209097_10000921_pt1 | contig 26473 bp, 31 predicted proteins | sample AD_UKC052_MetaG_FD_184419 | JGI IMG/M metagenome (GOLD analysis project Ga0209097, IMG submission 184419) | Active sludge microbial communities of municipal wastewater-treating anaerobic digesters from USA - AD_UKC052_MetaG (SPAdes) (version 2) | ecosystem: Engineered > Bioreactor > Anaerobic >... | reverse complement strand
GTTGTCTAACAATTGCAATTCTTTCCTTTACATCATTATAATCAGCATGCGAAAAATTGATTCTAAACACGTTTACACCTGCGTCAATCATATCCTTTATGATTTCTCTTGTACTACATGCAGGCCCTAGAGTGGCTACAATTTTTGTTTTTTTGTTTGTTGACATTGATATTAAAAAATTAAATTATTTTTCGATTTTATTTTATGAGTATCTACAGTGTAGGCTGTCGATATGTTTTCAATTGTATTTAATAGAAGCTGAATTGCTCCAATATCCATTACTTCTTCTGTGTTTTCGATTTTTAAAAAATAATCTACTTTTTTAAATTCGGGAAGTAAAAACACCTTTGTTGATACTTCCATATTTAAATTCGAAAACAGATTTTGACTACTTTCTTTTTTCTTTTGAATTACTTCATTTTTGTTTTGAATCAAATCCCAAGAAATTTCTTTTTCTTTATCATAATAATAAAATCTTGAGAAATTTGTTTCACCTTCTTTTATGCTGATATGAATTTCATTCTTGTTACTTCTTAAATTTATAGGCAGTTTTTGATTGATAAAATAGGCTAGTCTATAGTCTTCTAATGAAGTATGTATAGCAACTAGTTGATAATTTATTTCGTCAAAATCTTCAAAATCTAATTTATGAACAGCCATTTTATAAAAAAAATAAGGTGTAAATATAGTATTTCTATTGTAGCATTGACTTCAAAAAAAGCATGTTTTTTCAAATTGAAAAACGAAAACGTTGTAAATTAAAGAAAATTCAGCTATTTGGCATCTATTTTTTTTTGAAATGCAAAATAGGCTCTTTGTGAGGCTTTTTCTTCTGCTTTCTTTTTTGAGGTGGCTCGAGCTTTTGCTATAACTTTATCGTCAATGCTTAATTTTACACCAAAAAAGCGTTGTCCATCTATTCCATTATCTTCAAAAATATCATAGTGAAATTGTTTTTTTTCTTTCTGACACCATTCAATCAATAGGCTTTTATAACTGATTACTTTTCCCTCTAATCTGGCAATATCTACATAAGGATTAACAACTCTTTTTTGAATAAACTTTTCGCAATATTCATATCCACGATCCAAATAAATGGCTCCAACCAAAGACTCAAAAATATTGCCGTGAATATTTTCTCCAAAATGTTGCACTGGAACTTTGCTGTCTATGAAACGAACAAGGTCTAGGTCTTTCCCAAGTTCGTTTAGATGTTCTCTACTCACAATTTTGGACCGCATTTTTGTTAAATAACCTTCGTCTCCCGCTGGTACTTTATTGAATAAATGCGCTGCAATTACGGAGCTTAACATCGCATCTCCTAGGAATTCTAATCTTTCGTAACTAAAAGCATTTCCTTTTTCGTCTTGTTTATTAGAAGAACGATGTGTGAATGCTTTTTTAAAATAATCAAGATTAATGGGAACAAAACCAAGTATTTCGCTGATAGAATCAAAAAAAATCCCGTCTTCAAGAGAACGGGATTTTGAAAATATTTTTCTAATTAGTCTCATTCTAAGAATTAGATGTCTAATTTTTTTACTAAAACGCAGGCATTGTGACCTCCAAAACCAAAAGTGTTGCTCATTAGAACTTTTACATCTCTTTTTTGAGCCACATTGAAAGTAAAGTTTAATTTAGAATCAATACTTTCGTCATCAGTAAAATGATTTATGGTAGGAGGAACGATTCCGTTTTTAATTGAAAGAATAGAAGAAATTGTTTCTACTGCACCAGCCGCTCCAAGTAAATGTCCTGTCATTGATTTTGTAGAATTCAAATTCATAGTATAAGCGTGTTCTCCAAATACGTGCAAAATAGCTTTGGATTCGGCTATATCACCAAGAGGGGTTGATGTACCGTGCATATTTACACCATCAACATCGGTAGGTTTTAGTCCTGCATCTCTCAAACAATTGAGCATTACCGCTTTGGCTCCAAGCCCTTCTGGATGTGGTGCAGTAATATGATGGGCATCGGCAGACATCCCTCCGCCACCGATTTCACAATAAATTTTTGCGCCACGAGCCACTGCATGTTCGTATTCTTCAAGAATTAAAGCTCCTGCTCCTTCTCCAAGTACAAAACCATCACGGTCTTTGTCCATTGGTCTGGAAGCTGTTTTTGGATCTTCATTTCGGGTTGATAAAGCGTGCATGGCATTGAAACCACCCATTCCTGCGATAGTCACAGCTGCTTCTGAACCACCTGTCACCATTGCGTCAGCATGACCTAATCGAATATAATTGAAAGCGTCAATAATAGCATTTGTAGAGGAAGCACAAGCCGAAACGGTTGTAAAGTTAGGTCCTCTGAATCCGTATTTGATTGAAATATGACCGCCTGCAATATCGGCAATCATTTTTGGGATAAAGAAAGGATTGAATCTTGGTGTTCCATCTCCTTTTGCAAAATCAAGCATTTCATTTTGAAAAGTTTCCAATCCACCAATTCCTGATCCCCAGATTACACCCACTCTGTCTTTATCTATTTTTTCAAGATTCAAACCAGCGTCTTTTACAGCTTCTTCTGCCGTAACGATAGCATATTGTGCATATCGATCCATTTTTCGGGCTTCTTTTCGGTCGATAAAATCTTCAACAGTGAAATTTTTTACTTCGCAAGCAAACTGGGTTTTGTGCTTTGAAGCATCATAATGAGTTATTGTTGCGGCTCCACTAACACCGTTAATAAGACCATTCCAGTACTCTTGTACATTATTTCCTATAGGAGTAAGCGCTCCTAAGCCAGTTACCACGACTCTCTTTAATACCATAACCTACGGTTTTTATCTATTTTCAACAAATAAAACCCACGCTTTCTTATCTGTAATACTAGTACAAAAGAGACATGGGTAATTGTATTTTAAATATTGTTTTGATTGAAATTCAATCGAAATTTAGTTTTAAAAATAATAAACCCAATTTTAAAATTTGAGGCTCTAAAATTGGGTATTTTTTTTATTATTTCTTAGCTTCTTCGATATAAGAAATCGCTTGACCTACAGTAGCAATGTTTTCAGCTTGATCGTCTGGAATTTGAATGTCAAATTCTTTTTCGAACTCCATAATAAGTTCTACTGTGTCTAATGAATCAGCTCCTAAGTCATTAGTGAAGCTTGCTTCTGTTACAACTTCGTTTTCGTCAACGCCTAATTTGTCTACGATAATCGCTTTTACTCTTGATGCAATGTCTGACATAATCTTTAATTTTAAATTTTAATTTGTTGGCAAAAATAAAAAACTTTATTTTAAAACAACTATTTAGTTAATAAATGTGACAGCTAATTTATAAAATAAATTTAACAAAGACTTCATAATGTTATTTATTATCACTTTTTATTCTTTTTTTTGCAGAATTGAAATCACTTTATATATGAAGAAAATTGTAATTTTCGCCTCTGGATCGGGTACAAATGCTGAAAACATTATAAAACATTTTAAAAGTACAAACACAGCAACAGTCGTTTCTGTTTTTACAAATAACCCAAATGCCAAAGTAATTGAAAGAGCCAAAAACTTTGAGATTCCAACCGAAATTTTTTCGAAAGAAGAACTTTTTTCAGGCAAAGTCTTACAAAAAATACTTACTATTGCCCCAGATTTGATTGTCTTAGCAGGATTTTTATTAAAACTTCCTGAATCCATCGTCGAATCCTATTCCAATAATATAATAAACATCCATCCAGCTTTGTTACCAAAATACGGCGGAAAAGGGATGTATGGAATGAATGTACACAGAGCCATTGTCGAAAATAAGGAAAAAGAAACCGGAATTACGATTCATTTCGTGAATGAAAATTATGACGAAGGAAATATTATTTTTCAAAAAAAAGTAACCGTTTTGGTTACAGATACTCCAGAAGTTGTGGCCGAAAAAATACACGAACTGGAACAAAAATATTTCCCATCAGTTGTAGAAGATGTTCTAATTTCCAACTTCTAACCTCACATTTTGAATCACGACGTACATATATATACTGATGGCGCTGCAAAAGGCAATCCCGGTCGCGGCGGTTACGGCGTTGTGATGGAACTCGTGGGAACACCACACAAAAAAGAATTCTACGAAGGTTTTCGTCATACTACCAATAATAGAATGGAATTATTGGCCGTAATTGTGGGTCTCGAAAAACTGAAAAACCCCAATATGAAAGTTCTGATAGTTTCGGATTCAAAATATGTTGTGGATTCCGTTTTGAAGAAATGGGTTTTTGGTTGGGAGAAAAAAGGCTTTGCAGGCAAGAAAAACCCCGATTTGTGGAAACGATTTCTTGTGGTTTATAGGAAACACCAAGTCGATTTCAAATGGATCAAAGGACATAACAATCATCCTCAAAACGAGCGTTGCGATGAATTGGCAGTTTTTGCATCCAGTCAAAAAGAACTTTCCGTGGATGTTTTTTATGAGAAGGAAGAGGAGAAGTTGTTGTAGCGATGATTTAATTTGTAAATTTGTCTAAATTCCTGATTATGATAGAGCAAACTTTAACTCCGAAGGACAATATTGTGAATCTTACTTTTGAGATTCCAAAAAATCTTGTGGGCAAACCTTTAAAAGTTTTTATTGATTTTGAAAAAGACGACGAAGAACAGCAAATGACTCAAGAAGAATTTTTGCAATGGATTGACGATGCTGAAAAATCGCCAACAATGTCTTTAGAAACTTGTAATGAAAAATGGGAAAAGAAAAAATCGGAGATTCTAGCTCGTATGCGTTAATTATTTCATACAAATATTACGAAGATTTAGAGCAAATTGTTGATTACATCGAATTTGTAAAACTTCAACCACTCAACGCTATCAAAGTCGGTGATGGAATTCAAAAGGCAATGAATAAAATCATTTTGAATCCGACCATTTACGCCGAATGCGAAAATATCCCAACAAAACCCAAAATTTACAGAGAAGCGGTTTATAAAACTTGGCAAATTGTCTTTAAACTTAAAGGGAATACCATTACAATTTTGGGTGTTTTGAGTGGAAAAAGAAAGCCTTCAAGGTTTAGGGAAATTAAGTAATGTTTTCTAAATTACTCACTTCTTAATTTTTAACAACTCATTATATTCTTCCAGCAACTTCAAGTACTTGTTTTTCCAATACTCAGCATCTTCATTAAAATCTAAAGATGACTTTTCTAAAACCTTTTGAGAAGGATTAAATTCTTTAATTTCATCTGTGAAATCATAGTGAATAATTTTTCCTATTTGTAACACAATATCCAAAGAAACATTGCTATTTTCAAACATAAGGTACATCCACCTTCTGCTTTTTCCTAGACGTTTTGCTAATTCTGTAACGGGATACCCACTCCTGTAAACAGCTTCCTTTATTATTTCTCCTCTATGTTGCATACTTCAAATATTTGCACTTTAATGAGAAATATATTTCATAATAAATACGCTAATATGTGTAATTAGCTATACATTTGTTTTCAAATATGTGTATTTTATATTTGTGTAGTGAATAAAACGTGTAAAAACTAACTAGAATAAGGGTTTGTTTGATGCGTAAGAAAGACAAAATGTAGATATTCACTTTACATTAAACAACGACAATAGCATAACAATAACTTTAAAAATGAAAAATGAAAACACTTTACACCTTACACTTTAAAAAATTAATTTTTATTCCTCTTTTGCTGCTTTTTATAAACAGTTTTTCATTTGCTCAATGTTTTACAAAAGTTGAAGTTAGTAATACACATACATTAGCCATAAAAACTGATGGTACACTTTGGGCTTGGGGTTCTAATTTTTATGGTGAGTTGGGAGATGGAACAACTGTCGATAATAGAAACATTCCAACCCAAATTGGTTCATCCAAAAATTGGTCGCAAATTTCAGCTGGAGATAATTATTATTCATTAGGTTTAAAAACTGATGGTACACTTTGGGCTTGGGGACATAATGATCGCGGTCAGTTAGGAGATGGCACAACTATTAATAAAAATATCCCAACTCAAATAGGAACTGACAACAATTGGTCGCAAATTACAACAGGAGATTCTTATACAATAGCTACTAAAGTAGACGGATCCCTTTGGGCTTGGGGTAATAATAATTATAGTTTAGGAAATGGGTTAACGCAATCAAGTTCATTGCCTATTCAAGTAAGCACTGTGCTTAATTGGATTCAAGTTGCTGTTTCCCAAAAGAATACATTCGGATTAAGGGGAGACGTTTATCAATCTTATGGTTTACTTTCGACTTGGGGAAACAATAACAAAGGACAATTAGGAGATGGTACTACTACTGATAGAACAACTCCTTACAATGTTGGAGGAATAAACCCATCAACTAATTGGGTCAAATTTAAAACAAGCGGTTTGCATACAATCGCTATAAATACAAGCTCTAAACTTTGGGCTTGGGGCGATAATCTTTATGGACAATTAGGCGATGGGACAAAAACTGACAGCAAAACCCCAATACAAATTGGAACTGATAATTGGTCAAAAATAGCCGCTGCTAATTCAAGGACTTATGGTATAAAAGCGAATGGTACACTTTGGGCTTGGGGCAGAAATAATTTTTCAGGTTTTTATCTGCTAGGAGTAGGTATGCCATCTGGTGGGTATAGTTATGATTATAGTACGCCTATACAAATAGGAACAGACAACAATTGGTTGGAAATTTCAAGTAAAGGAAACCATACTGTGGCACTAAAAACGGATGGTTCGCTTTGGGCTTGGGGAGATAATCTTTACGGTCAATTAGGTGATGGAACAGCTACTACAAGAAGTTCCCCAGTTCTTATTTCCTGCCCAACTACTTTAACAACGGATACATTTTATAATGAATTACTTAATGTAAAAGTATATCCAAATCCAACCGAAAACATTTTAAATATTGATTCAAAAGAATTGCTACTTCAAAAAGTGGAACTATATGATATTCAGGGGAGGTTAATTATTTCAGAAATTGCAAAATCAGACAAACACATCATCAATATTTCACATTTAGTACCCGGGACTTATTTAATAAAATTATTCACGGACAAAGGAATTAAAACATTTAAAACAGTAAAAAATTAAAAATATGTGGTATAAAAATTTACTGAATAGTGAAATCGATGGCTTAGAACCTCTTTTGTCACTTTTTGTGAGTGAAGAAAAATTTATAGAACATTTTTTTGAAAATGTTCTATTTTTCAAAGTTGAAGATGTTGAAAAACAATCTAAAATTCTTTTGGAGTCGATAAAAGACGGAAGACAAATCCCCGTTAGATATACAATGAAAACAGATGAATATTTTCATTATAACAACGACAGAATTGTAAAAGATAAAAGCAAAAAGTCTTTTAAAAATAAAAAAGATGCTAAAATATTTGCCTTAAGTCAAGATTATTATCATAACGAAACTGGTGTTAAAATTTGTTTTGATAAAGATGGTAATTATTACGTTAGAAATGAAATTTATAAATATAGCGGGCATAGGGTTAGTCAAGGATTAACAAGCAATGTGAAAAATTACGTAATTTCACATATTTGGGCAAAAACAGAAAATCCTTATTTTTTTAGTTCTTTTTGGAACATTGCATTAATTCCAAATTATTTGTCTTTTATCTTGGATAAATCAGATGAAAACAGTGAAGTTGCCAGAAAGATTAAAATAATATCAAAAGCAATATGTCATCATTTGTATAATCCAAATAAACTTATTGGGATGGAAATTATAGATGAAAAAGAATTGGAAAATGGTGTAGAATTAGCCAAAATATTTATAAAGAATAATACCATAAATTATTTCGAAAAAAAATCTGACAACAAAGAAACATTTCTAATTAAAAATATTTTATAAAAGTCTGACATTTATTTGTTAGACTTTTTTTATGAGAAAGAGGACGAGAAACTTTTGTGATAACTTTGAGACTTCCAAACTTTGCAACTCTAAAACTTATAAACTATCTTTGCCGCTTAATTCGAAACTCTTCAGATGAATAAATTATTGATTGTTGGAACCGTAGCATTCGACGCTATTGAAACGCCTTTTGGCAAAACAGACAAAATCTTAGGTGGTGCAGGTACTTACATAGGACTTTCGGCTTCACATTTTAATCTTCAATCAGCTATTGTTTCAGTGGTTGGCGATGATTTTCCACAAGAATATTTAGATTTATTAACTGATAAAAACATCGACATTTCGGGTCTTGAAGTAGTCAAAGGTGGAAAAACCTTCTTTTGGAGTGGTCGTTATCATAACGATTTGAATTCAAGAGACACATTGGATACACAATTAAATGTTTTAGCCGATTTTCAACCAAAAGTTCCACAAAATTTCAAAACTGCCGATGTAGTAATGCTAGGAAACTTGCATCCATTGGTACAAAGCAGTGTTTTAGATCAAATGGATGTTAAGCCTAAATTGGTAGTTCTTGACACTATGAATTTTTGGATGGATTGTGCTTTACCGGAATTATTAGATGTGATTAAGCGTGTAGATGTAATCACGATCAATGATGAAGAGGCAAGACAACTATCGGGAGAATATTCTTTGGTGAAAGCAGCTGTAAAAATTCACGCAATGGGACCAGAATATGTAGTTATCAAAAAAGGAGAGCACGGAGCTTTATTGTTTCACGATCATCAAATTTTCTTTGCACCAGCTTTGCCATTAGAAGAAGTTTTTGATCCTACAGGAGCCGGAGATACTTTTGCAGGAGGATTTGCAGGATATATTACACAGAGCGAAAACGTATCTTTCGAGAATATGAAAAACGCAATAATTTATGGGTCGAATCTCGCTTCCTTTTGTGTAGAAAGATTTGGAACCGAAAGAATGGTGCATTTAGAGAAGGATGAAGTGATTGCGAGATTACAGCAATTCAAGTCCTTAACCCAATTTGATATAGAAATATAGCTTTATAAAGAAGCCTCGGAAACGGGGCTTTTTTGTTTAATAATTAAGGAGTAAATTTTTATAAATTGTACGTATAAAAATTTAATGAAATTAATATTTTAAGGTCAAGAGGACAATTTTATTGTCAAACAATACAACTAACTACAAACAATACAACACAATGAGCGACGCAATTAAACACGAATGTGGCATTGCCCTTTTAAGATTAAAGAAACCCTTAGAATTCTACAAAGAAAAGTATGGAACAGCTTTCTATGGGGTAAAAAAGATGTATCTCTTGATGGAAAAGCAGCACAATCGAGGTCAAGATGGAGCAGGTTTTGCAAGCATAAAACTCGATGTAGAACCAGGTGAACGCTATATTAGTAGAGTTCGTTCGAATGCCGCTCAACCTATTCAAGATGTTTTTGCTCAAATAAATGATAGAATTAATGAGGAATTGGCTTCTAATCCTGAATATGCAGATAATGTAGCTTTGCAAAAAAAGAATATTCCTTACATAGGTGAATTGTTTTTGGGACACGTTCGATACGGAACTTTCGGGAAAAACAGCATTGAAAATGTTCATCCTTTTTTGCGTCAAAATAACTGGATGCACCGTAATTTAATATTGGCTGGAAATTTCAACATGACCAATGTTACCGAGCTTTTTCAAAGCCTAATTGAACTGGGTCAACACCCAAAAGAAATGAGGGATACGGTGACAATAATGGAAAAAATAGGACATTTTTTAGACAATGCCGTTACTGATTTGTATCAAGAATGCAAAAATAATGGATTGAACAAAAGAGAAGCTTCACCCGTAATTGCCGAAAAATTAGATATCGCCAGAATTTTGAAGAGAGCTTCTAAAAATTTAGATGGTGGTTATGCAATGGCAGGACTTTTGGGCCACGGCGACGCTTTTGTTTTTAGAGACCCAGCAGGAATTCGCCCCGCATATTTTTATGAAGATGACGAAATTGTAGTGGTCGCTTCTGAAAGACCAGTTATTCAAACAGTTTTCAATGTACCTTTTGAAAAAGTGCAGGAATTACAACCTGGAAATGCTTTAATAATCAAGAAAAACGGAAAAGTTACCGAAGAAGAAATTCTTCCGCCAACCATTAAAAAAGCTTGTTCTTTCGAAAGAATTTATTTCTCTCGAGGTAGCGATGCCGAAATATATCAGGAACGAAAAAACTTAGGAAAATTGATACTTCCAGCAGTGCTCGAAGCGATTGATGATGATACGGACAACACCGTTTTTTCATATATTCCCAATACAGCCGAAACTTCTTTCTACGGAATGGTCGAAGCGGCTCAGGATTTTTTGAACCAAAGAAAAAATAATTACATTCTCGAAAACAGAAAGAAATTAACCAGAGAAAAACTGGAGGAAATACTAGCGGTAAAGATTCGTACCGAAAAAGTAGCCATCAAAGATGCCAAATTGCGAACTTTTATCACCGAAGACAGCAGCCGTGATGATTTGGTCGCTCACGTTTATGATGTGACTTATGGAGTAATCAAACCAACAGATAACTTGGTAATTATTGATGACAGTATCGTGCGAGGAACCACACTTAAAATGAGTATCATCAAAATGATGGATCGTTTGAAACCCAAAAGTATTGTTGTAGTTTCATCGGCACCACAAATTCGTTATCCGGATTGTTATGGAATCGATATGGCTAAATTAGAGGGATTGGTTGCTTTTAGAGCTGCTTTAGATTTATTAAAAGACAGGAATTTGTATCATATTGTCGATGAAGTTTATGTTAAATGCAAACAACAAGAAGATTTACATGACAACGATGTTGTCAATTTTGTCACCGAAATTTATGCTCCATTCAAACCACAGGAAATTTCAAATAAAATAGCAGAACTTTTAAGTTCGCCTGAAATCAATGCAGAAGTGAAAATTATTTTCCAAACGGTTGAAAATTTGCATATCGCTTGTCCTAAGAATCTAGGAGATTGGTATTTTACCGGCGATTATCCAACACCCGGGGGGAATCGTGTTGTAAATAAGGCATTTATGAATTTTTATGAAGGAAAAGACGCAAGAGCTTATTAATAGATTGATATTTAAGTGTTTCATCGAGTATTTTAGTATTTCGTCTAAAAAACTTGTGTAAAACAGTAATTGAGTATATATTTGTCTCACCATAATATTAGTAGGTTAAGTTTATGGTAGATTTGGGGCAAAAAAGGTGAAAGCAATTTCACCTTTTTTATTGGAATAAAGTCAAGGAAATTCAGGGGACTAGGGATCAAGTCCACATTACTAAAAAAAATAATTTCTGTTGCAAAAATTGTTACTAAACCCAAATCACTTTTTAAAAAGTAATGTAATTTTTTATTTTTTGATTATGATGTAAATATGTATATATCAATTGCTATAATAAATTAAAATGAAGATCAGGGCAACAACAACTGAACAAGAATTAGATTTACACCTATCTGAAATCGAAAAGTATTATAACAATACACTGGAAAAAACAGATACTACAACAGAGGAAATTGAAATTTATGAATTAAGTTCTAAATTAGAAAACTTATTAGTTTCCGCAAGCAATTAATATAAAATTGAACCAATATCTGAACTTGACAAGAAAATTTCGAAAGCAAAATTAGTAGGTAAACGTATTTCAATAATGAGAAGATTTACTAAATTAAGAAAAAATTTTATTCAAAATAGGTAATACTTATTAATCCTCTTTCTACACCTTCTTTATCACATAAGTTACAATTCCCCAAATGATGAATTGGTTTTCTTCCGTGACTTTTATGGGAGCATAATTCGGGTTTTCAGGCATTAGATACAAGCAGTCTTCTTCGACTTGGATGCGTTTTACGGTAAATTCGCCATCGATGAAGCAAATGGCGATTTTGTTGTTTTGAGGTTCCAAACTTCTATCTACAACCAAAACATCTTTGTCGTTGATGCCGGCGTCAATCATCGAGTTCCCTTTGACTTTGATGTAGAAAGTCGCCAAAGGATTTTTACTCAATTCTTTATTCAAATCGATACTGTTTTCCATAAAATCGATAGCAGGCGATGGAAATCCAGCCGAAACACCTTCCTTAATTAAAGGAATTCGGATTTCACTGTCCAACACAGGACGGAAGAAACTTAGTTTGGGTTCTTTTTTTATTGACATTGTATTTCAAGAATATCGTTGAAGTTAGTAGTATATCTTGGAGATAAATGATTCTGATTCATATTCCAAGTGAGATTCAAATTTTGGGTCGCCAATTTTACTTTTTTGTCACCAATTTTATGATTGAGTTGGTCCATTACTTGCATCAAAGCCAAATGTTTTGGATTTTCTTCGTCGAATAATTGAAATTGTTTTCGGTTTTCGTCAATCAATTCGGTGACGATTACACCTGCTTTTTTGAACTTTATATTTTCGTTTCCTTGGTGCAATTTTTTTAATATATCGATGGCCGTATTCGAAATAGTCAAAGTCGAATTGGTCGCAAAAGGCAATGTAACCGCCATATTAAAATAATATTTCGAAGTTTGAACACTGTGTTTGTCAACAACCAACATTACAATTATGGTGTGACAACAAGATTTTTGTTTTCGTAATTTCTCTGCACAAACCGAGGCAAAAGTCGCCACGCGTTCTCGTAACAAATCGAAATCAGCAATTTGTTTGGGAAAACTTCGGGTCACGGCTATACTTTTCTTTTGATCAGGAATAGGCTCCAAGTCTAAAACTGATTTTCCTTCAAGTTCATATTTCAAACGCATCCCTACAACTCCCATTTCTCGCCTAATCCATGCTTCGTGTTGTGGTTGAACAAAATCAAGTGCCGTGTTGATGTTTCTTAATTTTGTCTTTTTCGCTAATCGATACCCAATGCCCCAAACGTCCTCAATCTTCGTCCATTTCAAGGCTTTGATGCGTTTTTCTTCGGTGTCGATTACATAAACGCCTTGGGTTCTGTCTTGGAATTTCTTGGCAATTCTATTGGCCACTTTCGACAAAGCCTTAGTTTCGGCAAAGCCAATGCAAACTGGAATTCCAACCCATTTTTGCACACGAGTTTTCATTTGAATACCATAATTGTGGTAATCTGCAATATTCAAACCATCAAAATTCAAGAATGCTTCATCGATGCTGTAAATTTCCAGATTGGGTGTAAATTGGTTTAAAATTTTCATCACCCGATTGCTCAAATCCCCATACAACGCATAATTAGAAGAAAAAACCTGAACATTTTTTTCTTTAATCAATTCCTTGATTTGAAAAGCTGGTGCTCCCATCGGAATGCCCACAGCCTTGGCCTCGTTGCTTCTAGAAATCACACAGCCGTCGTTATTGGATAATATTGCAACAGGTTTTCCGTTGAATTTCGGTTGAAAAACACGTTCGCAGGAAGCATAAAAATTATTACAATCGACTAAAGCATACATTTTGTAAAAATACAGAATACGTGCTTATGGATGTGTGGATGAAAAGTTAATTTTAGGGATTGTTGATAAAAAATTTGGAAGGATTTGGAACACAGATTTTCTTCAAAATCTAATGATGTGATGCTGTTTTTAAACATTGAAAACAACTTTGTTTTGGCTGTTCTAAATTCTAAACCTTGTGGTTGTAGGTTGGTTTTCTTCTTTTGAAAGGCTATTCAATTGGAATACAAAAATCAACAATTGCCATTTTTTCAGGATGTTCATTAAAATTGTTGTGGTAGATTTCAAACGGATTCCGATCTGCTTTTTTATATCCGTTTTCGTTCATCCAGATGAAAAGACCTGTCCAAGATTTTTCAAATTCGTGCATTCCAATTTCAAAATGGCCCACAATACATTTCCCTTTTTCGATGGATGTCAAACCAATTTCGCCACTAACTTCTGTTTTTTCATTTAAAATCAGGCAAGCACTCATTCTCACTTTTTCGGGTTCGGTGATTTTATAACTGTCGTGATAAATCGTCAGCATTTTCGAATTTTCGTTCAAAAGACCTTTTGGAATTGCCCACTTCATTAGTTTGGTATAAGCTTCGCCTAAACCCAAATGTCCAATTTGTGTAACAAAAGCCAAATCCAACTTTGGCATTTCTTTGATTTCTATTTTTGCATTCATTTTAATCCAATTGATGAGGTTAATACTGTTGCAAATATATTCTTCAAAATTGCTTTTTTCTTGTCCATTCTTGCTTTCGACTTGACGAATCTTGCTGTATTTTTGCTTTGATCTTCGAAATTCAGAAGGACTTATGCCATAAAATTTCTTGAATGTTCGGGTAAAAGAAGAGTTGCTGTTAAATCCGTATTGAAGAGAAAGTGCTGTAATGCTTACGGTTTTTTGATGTAAAAGTATCGATGCGGTTTTTTCAATTCTTTTGCGGGTGATGTACGAATTCAAAGTTTCATTGGTTATCGCTTTAAAAATGCGATGCAAATGAAATGGAGAATAAAAACCAACATTGGAAACAATTTCTAACGACAATTCCGAGTCTAGATTTTCATCAATGAATACTAAAATAGCGTTTATTCGTTTGATGTAATCTTCGTTCATTTTTCGGGTATCGCTTTAATGACCTTATATTCCTTATATGGTAAAATTATTTTGATTCAAACTTTTTCAACTCAAAAGTCTCGCCATCAAAAACGCCATACGTAAAATAACCAATCCAATCGCCTAGATTCACATACTCGGAGTTTTCGCCAATAGGAACTATCATGGGTAAATGGCGATGACCAAAAACAAGGTAATTGTAATGTTTGGTTTCCAGTTTTCTTTTGGAATAAAGAATCAACCATTCGTTTTCTTCGCCAAGGAATTTCACATCTTCATCGCCAGAAATCATTTTGTTTTTTACTGAAAGATATTGCGCCAGTTTCATTCCAATATCAGGATGAAGCCAGCGATAAAGCCATTTGGAGACCGGATGTGTAAATACTTTTTTCATCCTTTTGTAGCCTTTGTCGCCAGGACCTTTTCCGTCGCCGTGACCAATAAGAAAGGTTTTTTCGTTGAAAATATATTCCTGATTATCGCGAAAAGTAGGGATATTTAGCACTTTCTGAAAATAATTATTCATCCATAAATCGTGGTTGCCTACAAAAAAATAAATAGGAATGCCGCTGTCGCGAATTTCGGCCAATTTGCCTAAAACTCGAATATAACCTTTGGGAACCACGGTTTCATATTCAAACCAAAAATCGAATAAATCGCCTAGCAGGAAAATAGCTTCTGCATCTTTTTTGACTTCGTCGAGCCAAGCCACAAATTTTTGTTCTCTTGGAAAACTTAATTCAGGAGTTGGTGCGCCAAAATGCTGATCGGAAGCAAAATATATTTTTTTGTTTGGTGTGATTTGCATAAAGTTAGAGTAGTTTTTTGGACACGAATTTCACGAATTTACACAAATTTTGAATACTAAATGAATTACACAAATTTATAATTCGTGAAAATTGGTGCAATTCGTGTTTGTTTTTTATTACAAATTATCACTGGCAAACCATTCGGCGAACGAAGATTCGGTTTCTTGTAATTTCAAGGAAAAAAGTTTAATATTTTCGGGCAATCTGCCGATGATTCTTTTCGAAAAATCGACTACCATATTTTCGCTCGTAGGCTGATAATCGACAAGAATAACGTGATGTCCACGCGATTCTAATTCTTTAGCCAATTCAACATGAGGCGTATTTTTATTAAAAACGGAGGCGTGGTCAAACTGATCGACGATTTCCTCTTTCACAATTTTTTTTAAATCAGTAAAATCGATTACCATTCCATTTTTCACGTTTGTTACGTCATTTATTGGTTCGCCAATAACGGTTACCGACAATTTGTAACTGTGTCCGTGTACGTTTTTGCACTTGCCGTCATAACCATAAAGGGCGTGACCGGTTTCGAAACCAAACTGCTTTGTAATCCTGATTTTGCTCATTCTATTTTTATTTGAGTGCAAATTTAGTCAATTTACTCGTTTCTGTCTGCTTTTTTCGCCCGATAATACATCCAATAGGCAACAACCACCAATAAAACAAAGGGTAAAAACGAACCAATGAGTACTCCAATTTGATAGCCAGTATCGGGAGAATTTTTTAATTTTTCTTCAATATTGGTTTGTTGCAAAAGTAAAATGAGTTGTGTCATTGCTTATTTCTTTAATTGATTCAATGCTTTTTTAGAAAAATCCGATAGCACTAATTTTCCTGAAATTTCAGCTCTTTCGTAAAGTAAAGTTTTCCAGTTTTCGGTTCCTTCCCAAAACACTTTTTTCATTTCGGACAAGGCTTCTGGGTTATAATTTGCTAATTTATTGGCGAAAGCCGAGATTTCTGTATCTAACTCAGTTGTGGTTTCAAATACTTTTGCAAATAATCCTTTTTGTTTGGCCCAATTTGAAGATTTCCATTCAGTTTCCAAAGTCATTTCTGCCATAGCACTTTTTCCTATTTTTCTTGTAACGGCTGGTTCTATCACGAATGGTCCAATTCCGATGGCTAATTCCGATAATTTTATGGCACTTTCAGTAGTTGCCAAAGCATAATCGCAAGCGGCAGCAATACCAACTCCTCCACCAACGGCTTTTCCGTGAATTCTACCAATAATTATTTTCGAACAGTTGCGCATTGCATTCAAAACATTGGCAAAACCTGAAAAGAATTGGGTAGCTTCTTCCTGATTTGAAACTGCCAAAAGTTCGCTAAAAGAAGCTCCAGCACAAAACGCTCCTGAACCACTACTTTTCAAAACAATCACCGAAACTGCCGAATTGTTGCTTAAACTATTGAGTTCATTCGTCAATCGATTCAGTAAATCACTTGGAAAAGAATTGCTCGCAGGATGCCCAAATTCAAGGGTTGCGATTTTATTTTCGATAGTCGTGAGTAGGAAACCTTTTGAGTCTTGTATTGCCATTGTACAGATTTTGATGTAAAGTTAAAAATATTAAACGAAGCTGGATATTTTTTTTCGAAATTTGCTTTGTGCTAGATTTATATGTTATATTTGCGCCATAATTGGGGGATTAGCTCATTTGGCTAGAGCGCTTGCCTGGCAGGCAAGAGGTGGTCGGTTCGAATCCGATATTCTCCACAAAAACCGTAATACGCTATAAAGGCTGTTACGGTTTTTTTATTTCTTTTTAGTGCTTGGTTTAGTGAAACTATCAAATTTCCAACTTTTTTATTTTAATAGTTGGTAAAATAGATTCTGTATTCGAAGTGTTATTTTTTTAACATTTGCTTCTGTATGTGTTATGTTTTTATATTTTTGTGACAAATCATAAATAAAGTTTGATGAAAAATATAATTTTAACACTAGTTATTGCAACCACATTAGGTTGCTATGGACAAAAACAAAACAACGTGAAATACCCACAAACTAAAAAAGGCGAAACAGTTGATGTTTATTTCGACACTAAAGTAGCTGACCCTTACCGCTGGCTTGAAGATGATAAATCAGCCGAAACCGCTTCTTGGGTAAAAGCTCAAAACGAAGTAACCTATGATTATTTAGCCCAAATTCCTTTTAGAAATGCCTTGAAAGCAAGGATGGAAAAACTATGGAATTACGAAAAAATAGGGGCACCCACTAAAGAAGGAAATTATACCTATTACTACAAAAATAATGGTTTACAAAACCAATCCGTAATGTATAGAAAAGATGCGAAAGGTGTTGAAACCGTTTTTTTAGACCCTAATACTTTTTCTAAAAAAGGAACTACTTCGCTTGGTGGAGTTGATTTTTCTAAAGATGGCTCAAAAGTAGCTTATTCGATTTCAGAGGGCGGAAGCGACTGGCGAAAAGTAATTTTGATAGATGCTGAATCGAAAAAAATTCTTGAAGACACTTTGCTTGATGTGAAATTTAGTGGGGTTTCTTGGAAAGGAAATGAAGGTTTTTATTATTCTAGTTACGACAAACCTAAAGGAAGTGAATTATCGGCCAAGACGGACCAACACAAACTGTATTTTCATAAATTAGGAACTCCTCAAAAAGAAGATATTGTTGTTTTTGGATTGAATCAAAAAAGAAGATATGTTGGTGGATATGTTACTGAAGACAATCGGTTTTTGGTAATTACGGCTGCCAATTCTACTTATGGAAATGAATTGTATATTCAAGATTTAACAAAACCAAATGCTCCAATTATTACTATTGTCGATAATTTCAATAGTGATAACAACATTATAGAAAATGACGGAACTAAATTATTCATCGACACGGACTTAAATGCGCCCAACAAACGCATCGTTACTGTTGACGTAAGTAATCCAAAACCAGAAAACTGGAGAGATTTTATTCCAGAAACTGAAAATGTACTTTCGACAACTACTGGTGGCGGATATTTTTTTGCTAATTATATGAAGGATGCGATTTCGGTCATCAAACAGTATGATTATTCGGGAAAACAAGTGCGTGAAATTCAGTTGCCAGGCGTTGGAACTGCCGGAGGATTTAGTGGTAAAAAAGGAGAGAAAACTTTGTATTATTCGTTTACCAATTACACTACTCCAGGTTCTATTTTTGCTTTTGAACTTAATTCAGGAAAATCTGAGGTCTATCAAAAACCAAAAGTCGATTTTAAAAGCGAGGAGTATGTTTCGACTCAAGTTTTTTATACTTCGAAAGATGGAACAAAAATTCCAATGATCATCACGCACAAAAAAGGCCTGAAATTGAATGGCAAGAACCCAACAATTCTGTATGGTTATGGCGGATTCAACATTAGTTTAACTCCAAGTTTTAGTATTTCAAATGCCATTTGGATGGAAAACGGAGGTGTTTATGCTGTAGCCAATTTAAGAGGTGGTGGCGAATATGGTAAAAAATGGCACGATGCGGGAATCAAAATGCAAAAGCAAAATGTTTTTGATGATTTTATTGCCGCCGCCGAATATTTGATTGCTCAAAAATATACGTCTCCCGATTTTCTTGCCATTCGTGGTGGTTCAAATGGAGGACTTTTAGTAGGAGCGACAATGACACAACGCCCCGATTTAATGAAAGTAGCTTTGCCAGCCGTTGGCGTGATGGATATGTTGCGTTATCATACTTTTACCTCAGGAGCTGGTTGGGCTTTTGACTATGGCACTTCTCAAGATAGTAAAGAAATGTTTGAATATATTAAAGGGTATTCGCCTGTAAATAATGTAAAAAAAGGAACTCATTATCCGGCCACGATGGTAACTACGGGCGATCACGATGATAGAGTTGTGCCGGCGCATAGCTTTAAATTTGCCGCTGAGTTGCAAGAAAAACAAACAGGACCCAATCCAGTTTTGATTCGTATTGATGTCAATGCGGGTCACGGAGCAGGAAAATCAGTGGCGGCAACAATTCAGGAAAACGTAGATATTCAAGCTTTTACTTTGTTTAATATGGGTTTCAAAGCATTGCCAAAACAGTAATCCTAATAATTTTTAAATTTTATTTAAAAACCCTGTGAATTTTAAAATCACAGGTTTTTTGGTTTAAAGAGAAGAAGAAAAAAAAGGTGTTTTTTTATTTTTAAGTAACCAGTAAATTCTAATGTAAAGAACTAGAATTGGCAAAGGCAATACTTTATTTAAATTTCATAAAGTTTTATTAATGCAACTGTTTTTATGAAAGTATCTCACTATTTTTGAGAACAATCAATAAACAATTTACCTATGAAAATTCAATTTAATACAGACAAAAACATCGAAGGTCACGAAAGATTAGAAAAGTTTTTCACTTCAGAATTAGAAAAAGAGTTGGCTCGTTTTGACGACAAAGTGACTCGAATAGAGGTGCATCTTGGTGACGAAAATAGTGATAAAGGCGGTGTAAACGACAAACGTTGTATGATTGAGGCGCGCCCGGTAAAATTAAAACCTATCGCTGTTACCGCTTATGCAGATTCGATCGAGAAAGCCTTTTTTCAGGCAACAGAAAAAATAAAGAAAATTTTAAACACCACTTTTGATAAACAGCTTACGCATTAATATTTTTTGAAGGTTCATTATTAATTCGTTGAAACAGTCTAATAAAGCAATGCTTTTTTAGACTGTTTTTTTTATAAATGATTGCGATTTGCTTATTGCAAAAACAGTTTTTTAGCTCTTTTTCGATGCTATATAAATCGAATAAATTCAGGTAAATATTATTTTTATTATTGTTTTTAACAAATCAATATTTATTATCTTTATGTTAAAGTAAATTGCGAAAACATGAAAGAGTTTTACAACAAAGTCAAAGGCTTTTTTGCCGCCAAGGCCTTTAGAAAAACGGTCAAAGGAATTGGATTTTCTTCCTTGGATTATTTACGATAATTCTAATTAGTGCCATAGGATTGCGTATTTATTTTGAAAGTAATAAAACTGAAATTGTAAAAAAAATCAATACTCAAATCAATGAGAATATTCTGGGAGAAGCTAAAATTGGGGACATTGGATACAAGTTCCTGATAGGATTTCCGAATTTTACCGTCGTCTTGAAAGAGGTGGAATTGAAAGACAGTTTGATAGCCATTCACAAGCGTCCTGTTTTAAAAGCTGGAGAAATTGAAGTGCGTTTGAACGTTTTGAGCCTGCTAAAAAAAGAAGTCAATATCCACAAAATTGTCATCAACGATGCCACGATTGATTTGTATAAAGACAAAAATGGCGTTAGTAATTCTAACATCTTCAAGCCTAAAAAGGACAAGCCAAAAACAGAAAGTAATACGACGACTTCTATTGATGAGGTGGTTTTGAAAAATGTCAATTTTATTTCAGAAAATCAACTGGGCAACAAGTTATTTTCTTTTGAAATCAAATCTTTAAAAACTAAAATAGAGTACTCAGAACAAGGTTGGAAAACAGATGTAAGGTTAAAAAGCTTTGCCAAAAGTCTGGCATTTAACACCCAAAAAGGAAGTTTTGTAAAAGAAAAAGAAATTGATGGAAAATTATGGGTTACTTTTTCTAGAGAACAAAACAAAATAAGTGTTGTTACGGATGATTTAGAAATTGGAGGGGATTTATTTAAAATCAAAGCCAATTTTAATACAGGAAAAGGAAATGCTTTATTTGAAATTGACATCCAAACCATAATTAAATGGAGTAATGCCTATAATTTATTGTCAATAATATTAGCTCCAAGCTGAATAAATTCGATTTAGGAAAACAGCTTCAAGCGTCTTGCCTTATAAAAGGAGATATGAGTGTGAAAGGCAATCCTGAAATTTTGGTCAATGCCGTAATCAAAGACGACGAACTGAAAACTTCATATGGAGCTGTCGAAAATTGTAGTTTTAAAGGGAAATTCACTAACAATTATAAAAAAGGATTGGGATTAAACGATGAAAATTCTGCTGTTATCATCACTGAGTTTAATGGTGATTTCAAAGAAATTCCCATCACTATTCCGTCTGCGATTATCAATAATTTGAAAAAACCGGTGGCAACTGGAAAATTCAATTCTGAATTTGATGTGGTTAATCTCAAAAATCTAATCAATGAGGATTTTATGAAATTTGCCGGAGGAACTTCTAAAGTGAATCTCGATTTCAAGGTTGATATTGTTGATTTAAAACTACATAAACCTAAATTTACAGGAGCAATTATCATTAAAAATGTCAATCTTTATTATAAACCAAAAAATGTCAATATTCAAAATACAGGTATTGAACTTTATTTTACAGAACAATCGTTATTGATAAAAAACATTCGATATCAAAACAAAAAAAACACCGTTTATATGGAGGGTAGAGTCGATAACTTCCTCAATTTATATTATGATGCTCCCGAAAAAATGACGGTCAATTGGAAGATTTCCAGTCCTTTTTTAGACATTAAACAAATACTTGGCGTCTTGGCCTATCATGATAAATCGGTAGCTGTAAAAACACAAAACAAAACCCAATCTTCCAGTCAGTTTGAAGATGTATTTCGTAAATCTAAAGTCAATTTAGATATGAAGGTTGACAAATTTTCTTATAGAAAAATGATAGGAACCCAGTTTAAGGTGAATATCTTGCTTGACAATGGCGGTTTGTATGTAAAAAATGGATCGATGTATGGGTCAAAAGGAGGGTCATTTTATTTTGATGCTCAGTTAGTTCCCAAAAACCATTTGATGCATTTTAAATCAAATATAAAATTAAGAGAAGGAAATATTTCAAATTTTTTGGAGGGGTTTGATAATTTTGGAATAAAATCGTTCAATCCTAGTGACATCAGAGGAAAACTTTCATTAACAGCATCACTTGCTGGAGTGATGAATTCGGGAGATTTGGTAGCCAATTCGATTATGGGAAACATGGATTTTAGTATTAAAAATGGTGCTTTAATAAATTTTGCTCCAATGATAAAAATTGGCAAAACGGCCTTTCCCAATAGAGATGTAAAGAATATTACTTTTAGCGATTTACACGGAATTACAACCATAAACGGGGATAAAATAACGGTAAAAGAATTTAAAATCACATCAAGTGTTTTGAATTTAGACGCCAAAGGAATCTATTCTCTGTCTAATAAAGGAACCAATTTAGGGGTGAGAATTCCTTTGAGAAATCCAAAAGACGATTATAAAATCGCCAATTTAAGCGAAAGAGAAGCTCAAAGATACAAAGGGATTGTAGTCAACTTGCTTGTGGTAGATGGAGAAGACGGCAAAACTAAAATCAAATTGGGCAAAGTAACTGAGGAAAATCCGAAAGAAGAAAAAGCAAAAAAGAGCAAACGGAAATAGTATTTAAAAATCCGCGCCATTGCGTCTAATAAATTCCCTAATTTTGCCAATCGAGACTTTTTGGTCGAATTGTAAGAAGTAAAATATTTAATAATAGCGTGGGAAGTAAAAATAAGTTAAAAAGATTCAAGGAAAACGAAACATTCAATAATGTTTTTCAACCAACGAGAGAAGAAGTAGTGGGCGATTTATTCCCGCTCAGAGGCAAATGGAACGCTGATTTTTTCAAAAATGACAATCCAATTGTTATTGAATTAGGCTGTGGAAAAGGCGAATATTCCGTTGGTTTAGCCGAAAAATATCCCAACAAAAACTTCGTTGGAATCGACATCAAAGGGGCTCGTTTTTGGCGTGGAGCCAAGACCGCTGTAGATACTGGGTTGCATAATGTGGCTTTCATTCGCACCCAAATCGAATTAATCAATCATATTTTTGCCGAAAACGAAGTGGACGAAATTTGGATAACTTTTCCCGATCCGCAAATCAAATACAAACGCACGAAACACCGAATGACAAACTCGGAATTTTTGCAATTGTATAAAAAAATCCTCAAAAAAGACGGTGTTGTCAACCTGAAAACCGATAGTGAATTTATGCACGGTTACACCCTTGGATTGCTGCACGGCGAAGGTCACGAAGTTTTGTATGCCAATCATAATGTTTATGTAAACGAAGGAAGTCCAGAGGAAGTTACTGCTTTTCAGACGTTTTATGAAAAACAATATTTAGAAATTAACAAAGCCATTACGTACATTCGATTTAAAATTAAAGAGTAGCCTTTTCGAACAATCACATATTGTAAATGAGTTATATAACGCCATTATTTTTCGGTTTCATTAGTGCTTTTATAGGGATTATTCCACCTGGATTAATCAATATGACTGCTGCGAAAGTAAATCATAAAGAAGGAAAGCGAAACGCGTTATGGTTTGTGTTTGGCGCCTTAATAATTATTTGTGTCCAAGTTTTTTTCTCTATTTTATTTGCAAAGATTATCAACCGACGTCCTGATTTAGTTACTTTAATGCGAGAAATAGGATTTGGAATTTTTGCGACATTGACGGTTTATTTTTTATGGTTGGCCAAGAAACCGAAAGATAAAACCAAAAAGCTCGACACTAAAAGTGTAACCAAACGGTTTTTTCTTGGAATGCTACTTTCTGCACTCAATTTTTTCCCAATACCTTATTATGTTTTTGTCAGTATAACATTGGCTTCATACAAGTTATTTTCTTTTGATACCACTTCTATTTTTATCTTCGTAAACGGTGTTTTATTAGGTTCGTTTGTTGTCTTTTATTTTTATATGACCTATTTTAATAAAATTGAAAAAAATAGAGATTTCATTATGAAAAACATGAATACCATTATTGGAAGTATTACAGGATTGATTTCAATCATTACGTTAATCAATATCATAAAATATTATTGGTAAAACAGATGACCAAACCAAACGACAATTTTTTCGAAAGAGTTTATGCTATTGCCCGACAAATTCCTTACGGCAAAGTCACTTCATACGGTGCCATTGCTAAAATATTAGGAACAGCTCAATCAGCTCGAATGGTGGGCTGGGCAATGAATGCAACACATAATCTCGAAGATGTACCAGCGCATCGAGTGGTGAATAGAAAAGGATTGCTCACAGGAAAACACCATTTTGACGGAACAAATCTAATGCAACAACTGCTCGAAAGCGAAGGAATTGTTGTGGTCGATAATCAAATTATGGATTTTGAAAAACATTTTTGGGAGCCAGAAATGAGTTTTTGATTTGCAATCACAGCTCAAATAAAATTGCTAAATCTGCTATTATTCTTTACAATAAATCCTCATTAAAACCTTTATAATAAGAACTTTTCTTGGTATATTTGCAGTCGGAAATTTATAATAGAATCAGTTTAAATAAATATAATTTCAATTCAAGAATCATCAGTTGAAAACAATAAATAGTTACAAATGAAATTAGATAAAAAAGAAATCCTTAAAGCTTTAGAAACTATCACTGTTGCTGGCGAAGGAAAAAATATGGTAGAAAGTGGCGCCATCGCAAATGTAGTGACCTTTGGAGACGAAGTAATAGTAGATTTAGTATTACACGTTCCTGCCTTACACATTAGAAAACGTGCTGAGGACGATATCAAAAAAACCATTTTAGAGAAAGTTTCGCAAAACGCTCAAATCAAAATCAATGTCAAAGTTGAAGCTCCAGAAAAAAGTATCGCTCCTGACAAATCTATACCTGGAATCAAAAATATAATTGCAGTTGCTTCTGGAAAAGGAGGAGTAGGAAAATCTACGGTTACTGCTAATTTAGCCGTTTCATTAGCTAAAATGGGATTTTCAGTAGGAATTCTTGATGCCGATATTTACGGTCCATCAATGCCAATAATGTTTGACGTAGAGAATGCAAAACCTCTTTCGGTGGAAGTTGATGGCAAATCAAAAATGAAACCTATCGAAAATTATGATGTCAAAATACTTTCGATAGGGTTTTTCACTCCTGCAAATCAAGCGATAATGTGGCGTGGGCCAATGGCTGCAAAAGCATTAAATCAAATGATTTTTGATGCTGATTGGGGAGAATTAGACTTTTTATTGATTGATTTGCCACCAGGAACAGGAGATATCCATTTGTCAATCGTTCAAGCTTTACCACTTACAGGTACAGTTGTAGTGAGTACACCACAGGCCGTGGCTCTTGCCGATGCTAAAAAAGGGGTTGCTATGTTTATGTCCGAAGCTATAAATGTTCCTGTTTTGGGAATTATAGAAAATATGGCCTATTTTACACCAGAAGAATTGCCTAATAACAAATATTATATTTTTGGAAAAGAAGGGGCAAAAAATCTTGCCGAAGATTTACAAGTTCCATTTTTGGGAGAAGTTCCAATCGTACAATCTATTCGCGAAGCAGGAGATTATGGACGTCCAGCTGCCATGCAAACAGGCTCAATAATCGAAACTGTTTTTGAAGAAATTACAAGAAATGTTGTGCAAGAAGTTGTAAGTAGAAATGAAAATTTACCAGCTACAGAAGCTGTTAAAATTACTACTATGGCGGGTTGCTCTTCAACCAAAAAATAATCCAAAACTCGTTTCGACGGGTAATTAATATAACAAAAATGACTACAGAAGAATTAACAACAAATGTTTTAAAAGCGCTCGAAGAAGTTCGACCTTTTTTAAATTCTGATGGAGGAGATATTCAACTAGTTTCTATCGAAGACGGTAAACACGTGACTGTTCGCCTCGAAGGAGCTTGTACAAATTGTAGTGTAAGCCATATGACGCTTAGAGCAGGAGTGGAAACTACAATCAAGAAATATGCTCCGCAAATCGAAACTGTTGTCAATGTAGGATAAAAATTTTAGTGCGACTATGCTTTGAGTAACATTAAAGCATGGTTGTGTTTTGTAATGGAATGAATACCCAAAACATGGCATTTTATAAGCAAAACATAATTACAGTATTTAATAATGGATATTACAATTAAAATAAAAGACCGGAAAGGTCAAATACACGAAGTTAAAGCGCCGACAGATATGGCATTAAATTTAATGCATGTTGTTCGTGCCTACGAACTCGAACCAGTTGGAACTATTGGGTTGTGTGGCGGAATGGCGATGTGTCACACCTGCCAATGTTATGCTATTAACGATGTGAATCTACCCGAAAAAAAAGAAGCCGAATTGGTAACTCTTTCCAGATTACCAAATATAAAACAGAACAGTCGGTTGAGCTGTCAAATTCCAGTTACTAAGGAATTGGAAGGATTGGAAATAGAAATAGCACCGTTGTTTTAGGCAATATAAATCCATAAAAGGCTTTTCATTTCTGGAAAGCTTTTTTTGGGGTTTAATAGTCAAAAATAGTTGGTAAAAATGCTGTAAAGCATTATAAAATATGATGTTTCCAAAAGTTTATTGAAATTCGTTTCAATAAACTTTTTTATTTA
>Ga0209097_10000919_pt1 | contig 26516 bp, 17 predicted proteins | sample AD_UKC052_MetaG_FD_184419 | JGI IMG/M metagenome (GOLD analysis project Ga0209097, IMG submission 184419) | Active sludge microbial communities of municipal wastewater-treating anaerobic digesters from USA - AD_UKC052_MetaG (SPAdes) (version 2) | ecosystem: Engineered > Bioreactor > Anaerobic >... | reverse complement strand
TGAATTAGCATTCGGATAGAATTTTTTCTCTGGCATCATCTCGCGTAAACCAGCTACAAAAGCACGATTTCCTTTATCAATACGAGATTGAACTTCGGTGATTTGCGGACGGAAATTCGTCATGAATGCTTTCAAGAAGCTATTACTTAATTCAACTGCAGGATCTTTCTCTAATACCGCAGCATTAGGATTGTCTAGGAAATTGTTGAATTTATCGGACGTTGCGAATACTGAACGAGCATACACATCATCGACAAATGACTTGTAATTACCATTATAACGTACACGAATAGAATCGAAGATTGCAGGTTGGTTTTCTTTAGCAATTCCTTCGGAATACATCTGTAACATAGCTTCTAACAATTTCTTGTCGGTGCTAATGTTATAGTCTTTGTAGAACGTTTTACCCTCGTTACGAACTTCAGCAATTGCTTCAGCTAAACCAGCTGGATTAGATGTATCAGCAATAACTTCTTTCAATTGTCCCATTTGATAAGCAAAAAATGGAACACCAGCACCTTGAAGAATAGCTTCGTTCAAGTATGTACGAGCTAAAACTAACTTACGCATATCGTTGTAAGCTGTTTCTAAATCGCGCAATGCATAACCATACTTAGCTAAACGTTGAGGGTCTTGTCCAGCCCAAGCTTGGAATTTGTTCTCTAGGTCTTTCTTCTTTTCTACTACTCCATTGTTCTTCAATTGCTGGCTTTGTCCAATAAAGTACTTCCAGTAATTAGCTGTTTGAGCATAGGTTGAAGCATACTTGATACGGATTTCGGTGCTCGCATCCATATCTTCCTTCATCAATTTCAATTTCTTATCGCGGATTTTTACGACTGCAGGATTGGTTAAATCAAGCGCCATTTGAACTCCATAAGAAGTTAAATAACGATCGGTTCTTCCAGGATATCCCATCACCATGGTGAAATCGTTTTCTTTCACACCATCCAACGAAACTGGCAAAAAGTGACGTGGTTTGTATGGTTGATTTTCTGGCGCATAAGCAGCAGGTTTGTTATCTGGACCAGCATAAACTCGTAGTAAGCTGAAATCTCCAGTATGACGAGGCCACATCCAATTGTCTGTATCGCCACCGAATTTCCCTACCGATTCTGGAGGAGCACCAACTAGACGAACATCGGTGAATGTTTCATACACGAATAAGTAATACTCGTTTCCGTCGAAAAAGCTTTTAACAGCAGCATCGTAGCCAGTTCCTTCTGTAGCTTCTTTCTCGATTGTTTTGTAAAGCTGACGAACTTTTGCAGTACGCTCACTTTCGCTCATAGCTGGATTTAATTCCGCCAGGATACGTTGAGAAACATCTTCAATACGAATTAGGAATGATGCAGTAATGCCACCAGAAGGAAGTTCTTCTGAAAGCGATTTAGCATAAAATCCATCTGTCAAGTAATCATGCTCCACGCTTGAATTCGTTTGGATAGCTTCGTATCCACAGTGGTGATTAGTCAACAATAAACCTTTAGATGAAATGGCTTCAGCAGAACAAGATCCACCGCTAAGCATAACCACAGCATCTTTTAGGCTTGATGTATTGATGTTATAAATCTCGTCGGCTGTTAGTTTGCAGCCTTTTTTCTTCATGTCTTCGTAGTTCAAACGCTTTAAAAGCAATGGAAGCCACATGCCTTCATCGGCACGAACTACCTGCTGCGACGTCATTCCTGCAAGTACAAGGCAGATAATTAAGAAACGTTTCATTGAGGTTGTACAGGTTAATTTTGTGAGGGGCAAATAACGCGAGAATACTCGCAACAAACAACCACCTACGGGTGGAGCAAAATCATTTAGAGTCAACAATTTTTCCTTCTTCGTTGATACGATAACGTAAAGTTCGAGATGACTCGGAGGTTTTGCCCTTGATTCGAACTTCAAATAACTTCCCAAATTCAACCCAGGCGTAGTGTACAGACTTTACATCAGTAACTTTAAATTGGCTGTTTTCTCCCACAACTAAAGTTGCTGCAGCTTCGATTCGTTGACCAATATTGATTAAAGGACTCATTTCTTTGCCCACAACTCGTTCGATAAAAATGAACTCATCAGCAGTATGGCCAAACTGACCAAATCCAAGCGGGTCAACTACTTCGTAATCATAAAGTACCATTGCTGTGCTTCCATCAGGCAAGCGAAAAATCGTGTTAAAGAAATTATTATCTAAATGACCAGTATAGCGATAGTCTTTCCCCGAATAAATTTCATTGTTAAGTAATAGATATACTTCATGTTGAGGGAAAATACTCACATCATCGTATTTAAGTTCAACTCGCTCATGTTCAACTTGTTGTCCTTCAGGAATTTTTTGGTAAGAAATATCAATTGTATAAAAATAGAATTCGGTAAGAGCTTCAGAGACAAATTCTTTCGCATACACGATTCCTCCACTGTTCCAACCAAATGTTTTCCAGGTTCCTCCACTATAAATCACATCCAGATTTATTTGCATGCGTTCGAGAATATGAGCCGGAACATAGCTTGGTAAAATGTTTAATGGAAATGCTAATTCTGTTTGATTAAAGTAATATGGTCGACCATAAAAACGATTCGAAGTTGTACTGATGACTTGCTCCTTAACTTCTCCCGGATCAGCATCAATAACATCAACCACAAACCGAATTTTATTCATCGAAGCAACTCGTCCAAATCCTAAACACTTGTTATGCATCGCTACATGATAATGCAGTCCAGTTGCGGTTTTCGTAACGGTATAATTCACAAAGGGTGATAAATCATCGAGTGTCAAACCCGTTTGCTTTTCGAATGGACCATACTTGTCGCGATCGAGGTGTTTAGCAGGCTGTTGAGAAGCTGATAAGCCAAATCGTGTCATGCCAAAAAACACATATTCACGGCGCAAACTATTAGCATCGGGCACAACAGGTTTAACATCTTTTCCGGTTTCTGCATCTTTCAATTTCCCCTTTGGATAATCAGCATCGCGAATAAAACGTTCCAAATTAGCATCATCACCAGCCTCGGCAGTATTGCGGAAAATGAAGGTTTTTTTTCCTTTTTCCCCGATGATGTAATCACTAAAATTCACCCAAGGAGAACCAAACCAAATTTCAATTCGATCGCCCGTTCCTGCTGTATTGGCTTGTATTTGATCATCGGTTACCTCAACATCAAAGAAAATTGAGTCGGGACTGATGGAGCCACGAACTTTAGCAGACAAATCGCTACTTTCAGGTAATTCTCTACCGGGAATCTGAAATAAAGCATCTTGGGAAATAAGCGAGGACGTTTGCGCAAGAAGAGCATTTCCGACAAGCACAAAAACCCCGATGAGCGTTCGGAGCATGGGTTTAGAATTTACTGCGAAGATAGGTTATGCTTGAATAGTAACATTTCGGGGAAAGATTAAAATATAGAACTCAAAGTGTATGTCATTATTGGTATTTTCAGCCATTAAATTTTGAGAGAAATGAAGGACCTTATTCGATGTTCTTGGTGTACCAAGACTGATAACATGCGCGAATATCACGATACCGAATGGGGAATTCCGGTTCATGACGACCGTAAACATTTCGAATTCATAGTATTAGATAGCTTTCAGGCTGGCTTAAGTTGGCAAACCATTCTCAATCGCAGAGCTGGTTTTAGGAATGCATTTGCTGGATTTGATCCTAAAAAAGTGGCTAAGTTCACGGATGATCATGTGGCTATGTTGATGGAAGATGAAGGCATCATCCGAAATCGTTTGAAAATTACCGGTACAATCAAAAATGCGCGTGCGTTTCTTGAAATCCAGAAAGAATATGGAACATTCGATGCCTATATCTGGCAATTTACGGGAGGCAAAACGCTCGATGGGAAACGTAAATCGACGAGCGAAATTCCAGCTTCAACACCCGAAAGCGATGAAATGAGCAAAGCTTTGAAAAAACGCGGTTTTACCTTTGTTGGCACTACCATTTGTTACGCTTATATGCAAGCTGCTGGCATGGTAAACGATCATGTGAAAGATTGCTTCTTAAAGAAAAAATAAGGACAGTTTTCTCGCCCAACATTCGAATAGAATACCTCGAAAGACTCATTCTATTCTGCCTTTTTACCTATGTTTGCCCTACCTCAATCACGCTAAAGAATGGAAATCTCCGAAGACATCCTTTCCCGCATCGATCTTTTGCAGAAGAAATATGCAGCCATGGGACAGGATTTACGTTCCTATCTCGACGGCTTGCTACACGCCGATTTTCTCACATATTGGGATTATATTCATCTCGATACCTTGTTGAGTCTTCAAAATCCGCGTACTAGTTTTCCCGACGAAGAAATCTTCATCATGTATCATCAGATAACTGAGTTGTATTTCAAACTCAGCCTACATGAATTGAAGCAAATAGGTGCTCAATCGGAACCAGACTTAAAGTTCACCATCAACCGTCTGAAACGTGTGAACCGTTATTTCATGAATCTAACCCATTCGTTTGAAGTAATGGTGGATGGAATGGATCGTGAGCAGTTTCTGCAATTCCGCATGTCGCTTTTGCCAGCGTCAGGTTTTCAAAGTGCGCAATATCGAATGGTAGAGATTTTTGCCACCGATTTTATCCATTTGGTTGATAAAGACCATCGTTCCAAATTTGAAGGAACTCAAGCAAGCATTACCGAACAATTCAAGTATATCTATTGGCAAGCTGGAGCTACCGAATTGGCTACAGGAAAGAAAACACTCACGCTTGAACAATTCGAGAAGAAATACAGCAAGCAACTTATCGAGTTAGCCGAAAGCAATGTGCAATCGAACATTTATGCTGTTTATCGTAAGCTTGAAAGAAGTGGAGCAGATTTAAGTGAATTGAAACAGGTTATGCGCGCGTTCGACATTTTAGTCAACATCAACTGGCCGCTTTCACATTACAAAAGCGCTGTTCGTTATCTGCAACGTGACCCTGAAGACATTAAAGCAACGGGCGGTACAAACTGGCAGAAATATCTTCCTCCGCGTTTCCAAAAACGGATTTTCTATCCCGAATTATGGTCGCAGGCTGAGATCGAAGAATGGGGAAAAGGTTGGGTGGAAGATGTGCTAGCCGGGAAATAACTATCGGATTCGAGTAATTTCAAATCCTTCCAGACTCACTCCATTTACTACTGGCTGAACTTGTTGTCCAGTAATTTGGAATGGAATGGCTGCACTAAAATCCATTGCTGGTTGAGAAACAAAGGTGCTTGAACTTCCATTCACAACCAATGTTCCCGCACATTTCGAGGTGTTGGCTGATGTTCGATAAACCCGGCAGGTAAGTTCCCAAAAACCTTGTCCGTATGTTTGAAAAGGTAACTCAATGCCTGAAAATTTTAAGCGAACAAGCGCTGTATCGGTCGTGAGTAAACCAAAAGCATGAACCAGAATAGCTTGTCCGTTTGCATCAAGCGTATTAGCTGGAATCACGTATGAACCCATGATTGCTTCTGCGCTTCCGGCAATTCCGGTTTGACTAAACGAGCTGAATAAAATAGCAGATGGTGCAGCTGGAATTTGTGTGATGAGTTCGGTCCAAGTACCAGAATTAAAGTACCAGAACGAATTGGTAGTTAGGTCGAATACAAGTAAACCTTGAGCCGGATTGAGGATTGCCAATCGCTCAACTGAACTCATGCGAGGAGCTAAGAATCCTTTACTGGTGGAGCTTACTTCTAATTTGGCACTTGGGTCTGGAGTTAAAGTTCCAACACCCATATTATCGGTTTGTGCAAGGGAAACAAATCCAGAAATGCACAGAATCACAAAAGACAATACATAACGCATGGCACAAAGCTAATAAAGCTGATGCTAAAGCCTCTATTTTTATACATTCGTTTAGTAAAATCGTTCTACTAGATATGAATATAGCTGTTATTGGTACAGGAAATATTGGCGGTCGCTTAGCTAAAGTTTGGGCACATGCCGGACATCGAATTTATTTAGGAACTCGAAATCCTTTGAATGATTCGATTCGCAGTTTGGTACAATTAAATCCGGACTTGATTTCGGCTCATGCACCTGAAGTGGCAGCATCCAAAGCAGATATTATTTTGTTAGCTATACCAGCAGATGCAACTTATGATGTGGTGAAGCAATTAGGAAATATAGATGGCAAATTAGTGATTGATGCGATGAATGCTGTTTTCCGAAAGCCAGATGGTTTTTATCGCACCTCCGAAGCCATTTTGGCTGCTTGTGGAAACGATCATATTGTGAAGGCGTTTAATATGATTGGTGCCGAAAACATGGATAATCCCAAATATGGTGACCAAGTGGCCGATTTATTTATTTGTGGACGTTATCCGGAGGATAAGCAAACTGTGCTACAATTAGCAACTGACGCAGGTTTTCGACCGTTTGACGTAGGCGGTCCAGAGATGGAATTACCTTTAGAAAATCTTGCGATGATTTGGGGAAAATTGGCTTTTGTATCTGGTCTAGGACGCGATATTGCCTTTAAAGTTTTGCAACGCTGAAACGATTCCTTATTTTTCGCGTTCTAATTCCATCATGAGAAAACTCCTGCCTCTATTTGTGTTGATTGCTGTTTTAGTTACGCCCAGTTGCAAACTCTTTAAGAAGAAATGCGATTGTCCTGACCATCACAAAAAGAAGCGTATTGCCATGGTGCAGAAGCACTTGAATCCTTCATTCTGCTAAGCCACATTTTCTTTTTTCTCATTTCGGGGTTTGCATCGCGAAATTTGTACTTTCGCACTTAATTAGAATCATTCTAAACAAGCTATCATGTCGGCCGATCTTTCTCATGTTCCCATTGGCGAATCCGCTATTATTCGTGGATTTACCGACGAAGAAATATCGCTCAAACTTATCGAATTAGGTTGCATTCCCGGTACTCGTATCACCATGATTCGCAAAGCTCCTCTGGGTGATCCAATCGCTTTCGCCTGTTCTGGTTCACTTATCAGCATTCGGCTTTTAGAAGCTTCAACCGTTTTAGTCGAAGAACACGCATAATTTCCTGTGGAAGACAAACCCATTCATATTGCCCTGGTAGGAAATCCCAATAGTGGGAAATCAACGCTCTTTAACGCGTTAACAGGCTTGCATCAGAAAACGGGGAATTTTCCAGGTGTTACGGTTGAAAAACATACAGGTCAGGTCAGGATGTTTCATCCAAAAGACAAAAGCCGTCGCACCGTTAACTTTATCGATTTACCTGGAACTTACTGCTTGTTTCCAAAATCGCTCGACGAGCTCGAAACATTCAAGGTCCTAACCGACCATCGTTCGCCCGATTTCCCAGACATGGTGCTAATTGTGGCAGATGCATCTAATCTGAAACGCTCCTTGTTGCTTTGTCTTCAAGTGATAGACCTTGGTTTACCCGCGATTTTGGCGGTGAACATGATCGATATTCTCGAACGAAGTAACTTAAAACTCAATACCGTTCGTTTAGCAGCTGAGTTAGGAATACCTGTTATTCCTGTAAATGCGCGGGATAAAAAAGGAATCTCCGAAATAAAACAAGCCATCTTCCAAGAACAAGTTGGCGCGATGAAAACTTTCGACAATCCGGCCGATTATCATCCGGGTGTGATGGAGAAATTACAGAAAAGCACGGGAATTTCTTCTGCTTACGAAGCATACTTAACAGCTGCCAACTACGACCTTTTGCAATCGGAACGCACGCTTCCAGATTTACGAAAACTGTTAGCCGAAGACGAACTCACTCCATTTGGATTGCAAAGTGAAGAATCACTTCGTCGTTACGGAATGATTCAAACCATACTCGATAATTGTCTGGCTCAGGTTACTATTACACGAGCACTAAGATTTTCGATGAAATTGGATGATGTTTTTACCCATCCAGTTTGGGGCTTTCTCACTTTTCTCACGATCCTGTTTTTACTCTTTCAAGCCATATTTTCCTGGGCCGAATATCCTATGGATCTTATCGATAGCTTGTTTCAGAAGTCTGGATCATGGATAGGTGAAACACTTCCGGCAGGAAAACTCAACGATTTAATTACTCAAGGAATCATTCCAGGTTTAGGTGGAATTCTCATGTTCATTCCCCAAATCGCTATTCTTTTTGCCTTTATTGCTGTGCTCGAAGATTCGGGCTACATGGCACGTGTGAGCTTTATCATGGATAGACTCATGCGCAAATTCGGTATTAATGGGAAGTCGGTAATTCCGCTTATCAGTGGAGTCGCGTGTGCGGTTCCAGCGATTATGTCGGCTCGTACAATTAAGAATTGGAAAGAACGACTCATTACTATTTTGGTTACTCCACTCATGAGTTGCTCGGCTCGTTTACCGGTTTATACCTTGCTAATAGCCATTGCAGTTCCTGATAAACACATCGGTATCTTCAACCTAAAAGGGCTCATCATGATGGGCTTATACTTACTTGGGTTTTTAGCTGCGCTTGGAACAGCTTGGATTTTAAAATGGATTATCCGCTCACGCGAACGAAGCTACTTTATCATGGAACTTCCCGTTTACCGCATGCCTCAATGGGGCGTGGTAGCACATACCATGGGTGAAAAAGTTTGGGTATTTATTCGCGATGCGGGAAAGGTGATTATCGCCATTTCGATACTTCTATGGGCACTTTCATCTTACGGACCGGGTGATCGTTTCGAGCAAATTGAGAAAAAATACACTAGCCCAGTTATGATTGAACAAATGGGTGAAGAGCAGGCTGCTAACGCGATTTCATCCGAAAAGCTTCGTAATTCGTATGCGGGAATTTTAGGAAGAACGATTGAGCCTGTTATCGCTCCGCTCGGTTTTGATTGGAAAATTGGGATTGCCTTGGTCACATCATTTGCTGCACGAGAAGTTTTTGTTGGAACAATGGCAACCATTTATGGTGCTGGTAGCGACGACGATGAAGCAACACTTCGTGAACGGATGATGAACGACACGAACGATCGCACCGGATTGCCTTTATTTAGTCCAGCTGCATCTATTGCACTTATCTTGTTTTATGCCTTTGCCATGCAATGCATGAGTACCATTGCAGTAGTTATTCGAGAAACGGGAAGTTGGAAATGGGCCATCGCTCAAACTACTTACATGGGTGTTCTAGCTTGGCTTTCTGCATTTATTGCATTTCAAATTCTTAGCTAATCTAAAATGGTTGGATTGGTAGGAAGTTTAAAGTTCATCCAGAATAACTTCCTTGGTAAAAACCAAGCAATCAGCCATCTATTCAAAATAGCAGTCAGCATTTGGCTATTATTCATATCCAACAATCTTCGTAGTCAATCTGTTAGTGAGTTTTACCAACGATTTTCAATTAACAACGGACTTTCATCCAATACCTGCAATACGCTATTAGAAGATTCAAAAGGATACATCTGGATTGGAACATCTGAAGGTTTAAATCGTTTCGACGGACATCAAGTTAAGCAGTATTTTCATAATCCGGCCGACACAACTACTCTCTGTGGCAATACCATCAAATGTTTGGCAGAAGCTCCGGATGGAAAAATCTGGATTGGAACATACGGTTCAGGTATAGGAGTTTTTGATCCCATCAAAGAAACGTTTGAGCATTATCAGTTGCAATCTGATCGATTCTTAACAACCCTATCCAATCGGATTAACCAGCTTATTGTCAATCCTGACGGAAGCGTATTGTGTGTTACGGAAGGTGGAATGTTCTTGTATACACCCTCCCGACCGGTATTTAAACTAGTTACCATTCCAGGAGCAAAGCGTAAACAAAGTGGATTTCAGGCATTTCTTTTAGGTGGTCCACAATATCAAGGATTATGGTTCTTACAAGGAGGACAAATTGCTTATTTTGAAGCATCTACGGGAAAGTTTTATTCCTCCATGTACAATCCCAAAAATTGGGAAGTATTTACTCGCGAATGGCATTCAATAGGTGCAATTGGTGAAGAAAAAACTATTTGGATTATTGATGAGTCAACAAATCATATTTGCTCATTTAATCCTCAAAAAAACCAATTTGAAGATTGGGGAATTACCTGTTTAGTTGGAGAAAAAACTCCTCATAAAATGCATTATTCCCAAGATCACAAGGCTTTGCTTTTTAGCTTTTGGGATGAACCGCCATTTTTCATTTCCATCCCCAAGAGGAATCGGTATACAGAACCATTTACACTAGAATATCCTGGTAGCATCGGTAATGTTAAAGCTAATTTCATCTTACACGATTCGAGGAATATTGAGTGGATAGCAACCAGTAATGGTGTTTTCGCTCGAAATGCTAAAACCCAAAACAACGAATTACATTGGTTCAATGATACACCCGATGATTGGTCTATAAAATCATTGGTTGCTGATAAAGATGCGATTTGGCTGATTGCCACAGATGGGATCTATCGGAATGATTTAAAAACTGAAATCCGTCAAAAACTCTCATTACCCGATATTGAACCTAAATCGTTGAGTTGTTTGTATGCAGTTCCTGGGACAAGCATGTTGCTTGCAGGACATTCCGAAGGTTTAATTCAGATTGATCGAAACAACCTGCGAGTAAGTAAATTCCGAGAATTCAAAGACACTTCTGCTTTCGGCCACAAGCGTGATATTTTACAGTTTGTACATACCGATTCTAAAGGTCGGCTTTGGGCTGGCACCTGGCGTGGGGATTTAGTTGGATTTGCTACTTGGGATGGTCCAGTTTTCTATCACAGCACTTCAAAAAAGTCATCTAAAAACTGGCCTAATGCAGGATTAATCTCTATTTATGAGTCAAGTCAGGATTTATTTGTAGGCTTTAATGGCGGTGCAGGTGTTTGGAAATGGGACGAATCCTCAAAAACTTTTTCGGAATACCTAACTACTCAACGTTTCCCTCGCTTTAATGGTGTGGTGGATGCCCTTTATGCAGATTCCGTCAATTTATACATTGGAACACACGGAGGCGGGATGTGTATCTATGATTTCAAAACCAAAACCATGAATTACCTAAGTCGACATACCGGACTCATAGGTGATTATGTGTATCGAATACTAGATGTAGGAAAGGGGAATTTGCTTTTCACAACTAACAATGGAATAGGAACCTTGAGAAAAAGCGACCTTTTTGTGAAAGCTGTCAACCAAGATTTTATGCAAGATGTTCCTTTGTTTTCGAGTTCAGGATACAAAGGTCCAGATGGGCGAATTTGGTTCTTTTGGAAAACGTTCTTTTATGGATTTAAGTCGCAGTATTTGAATCAATTGGTCCAAAAACCAGTAATTACATCTTTTAGGTTATTGGATAAAGAAATTGGCATTCCATCAACTGGAGAACTTGCATTTAATTACAAGCAAAATTTCTTCACGCTGGAGTTTTCATCCTTTCCATTCTTGTATAAAGATCGAATCGAATATGCGAGTAAACTAAAAGGAGTGAATGATGATTGGATTATTTCTCAATCGAAAAACTATGCTGATTACACCGATTTACAAGGAGGAGAATACGACTTCCAAATTAAGGCTCGAGTTGATGGAAGTGCTTGGTCGGATGTTACACATTTGAAAATAACGATAGCTCCTCCGTATTGGAAAACCTGGTGGTTCCGCGTGTTGGCATTACTTATAGTGGCAGGAATTGTATATGGGATTTATTGGTATCGATTGAATCAGTTAAAAAAGATGCAACACGTGAGAAACTCGATAAGTAGTGATTTGCACGATGATGTAGGTGCATCTTTATCGAGTATCAACATTTATAGTAAAGTAGCAATGGAGCGCATGCAGGCTTCTCCCGAAACAGTGAACGAATTGCTGAATCAAATCAATAAAAATGCATCCGAAACGATGGATCGGATGAGTGATATCGTTTGGAGTATCAACCCGAATAATGATACGCTTCAGAGCCTGTTCAATCGTATTAAGGTGCATTGTATGGAAGTTCTCCAAGCTTCCGACATGGAAGTTCATTATGTTAATGAGCTAGCCAACGATATGCATATTGGAATGAATGCGCGTAAAAACATCTTCCTCATTTCAAAAGAAATCGTCAATAATGCAGCGAAATATAGCGAAGCGAGCGAACTCAAAATTTCGGTAAAACTTAAAAATGACACCTTGATTTTGCTTTTTTCCGATAATGGGAAAGGCATCCAACATGTCGAGACCAAAGGAGGAAATGGATTTAGAAACATGCGAAATCGTGTGACTGAATTACAAGGTGAAATCGCCATTGAATCTGAAATTGGATTAGGAACAAAAATCACCATTCACTTACCTGTAGCAAGAATTAGGGAGGCGAAATGAGTTGGTTGTATATAGAATGCAGGTAATTTTATCGAATGAAAAAAACTCGGGTAATCATTTTTGATGACAGCGCTCCCCGCCGGGATAGCTTACGTGTATTAATTTCTCTTTATCCCGATCTAGAGTTTTGTGGTGCGTTTGAAGATTGCAGCCGAGTGGTTGAAGTAATAGATGAAACGCAACCCGACGTAGTTTTGATGGATATCGAAATGCCCAATGTGAATGGGATTCAAGGCGTTTCCATTATCCGAAAAAAGCATCCCGAATTAGCGGTCATCATGCAAACTATTTCGGAAGATGATGATCAGATTTTCGAAAGTATCATGGCTGGAGCAAGTGGTTATATCCTTAAAAAAGCTTCTCCCGATAAAATCATTGAAGCCATTCGTGATGCCGTTGCTGGAGGTTCACCCATGACACCAGCTATCGCACAACGCGTATTGATGTTCTTCAAACAACAGGTAAAAAACACTCCTGAAAATGATTACACGCTTACTCCTCGCGAAATCGAAATTCTAGCATTATTAGTAGATGGACTTAGTTATAAAATGATAGCCGCCAAAGCCGATTTAAGTTACCATACTGTAAATGCACATATTCGCAATATTTACGACAAACTGCACGTGCATTCGATGGGTGAAGCAGTAGCCAAAGCCTTGAAAGAGCGACTTGTATAATTAAGATTGGGATCTGCTAGCTAGTATTAGCTATTTACACGTTTCTTCTATTCCTGTTAATTTGATTGATGTTTTTCGATCTGGTTTTGCTTTGCTATCAGTCAATTGAGATATCAAATTCCAATTCGACTATTAAACAAACAAGCCAAAAAATTGATTGTCAATTAATTCACTATGAATAAATCTACCTTCTTTTTCATTTTACTGACTTGTCTGTTCTCAATTACTAAATCCCAAGCACAACAGCATTACCTAATTGATAAAACATTTGGGACTACCTGTGGGCTTACCACGTTTGATGATGTTGTTAATTACTCACCAAGAGAGATTTTCAAAACAAACGAAAATAAATACCTCATTGTAGGTGATCTTGTTGATGGTGCTGCAAATTCATATAACATTTTCTTCATGCAGTTTAATCCCGATGGTAGTATTGACAGCACATTCGGTTTAAATGGGGTGAAGAGATGGGTTTTCAGTCAGCGTAATACAGTGAATTGCATTTTGAAGCAGGGTGACAAATATTATGTATGCGGAAATGAAGCTCCTGATAATGGCTATAGTTCAATTAGAGCTTATGTGGCTCGTTTCAATTCCAATGGCAATCCTGATTCTACATTCCATGGAAATGGGCATGTAGTTGAATTAACTAGTACCAATTCTGTTTCTTCCTCTTTTTATACACAACTCCTTGCTCAAGAGGATGGTAAAGTGGTTGCGTATGGTATGGAAACAGGAAATATTAATGGTGGTGACACGAAAAATATTGCACGACGTTATTTAACAGATGGTAGTGTAGATCCTACATTCCATCCAATCGTCGTGTATCCATATCCATCCACTCCATTACCAATTAATGGTTATAGCTCACCCGGTATTTACGATACAGATGGCTCTATTCGCTTTGTTTATGCATCAGATTTTAGTCCGGCTAGAATAGTTTCTATTAAACTAGATTCATTAGGTGAATTCGTTCCAACATATGGTACAAATGGCGTTCTGACGACCAATATACCAGCTTCCAATGTTAATTTAAATCGAAGTTTTTCAGGAGATAATGGAACTATTTGGGGGTATAATTCTCATACCAACGTAACAAGCGATTTACAGATTTTCAAATTAGACGAAACTGGTGCGCCAGATTCAAGTTATTCTTCCGATGGCATAAATGATTTAATCGATTATCCGGGAACAAATAATGATGAAGCCGGACATTTTATGTATCAGGATAGTCAAAATCGGTTTTGGTGTATGGGTTCAGGTTCTTTTGCTTTTGGCCAAACGAAAGGAATCATCTATCGTTTGAATGATCAAGGAAACTATGACACAAGTTTCGAAGGAACGGGATATGCGGCTTTCACAGAGTTAAACGGCACAACTTTCAGATGCGCTTATTTTGAAAACGATGATGAATTAGTTGTTGGGACTTTATCAATTGGCTACGTAGGTATAACTCGCATCAAACTCATCGAGGAGATTCTGCAAATCCAAAATGTTGGTCCAGACACAATTTGTGTAGGAAATCAAACACTTTTAACTATTATCCAACCAAGTGAATGCTTTACCTATCAATGGAAAAAAGATGGAGTAGATATCGGCGTTCTTAACGATACAACTTTAACTGCAACAGAATCGGGAACCTATTCACTTTCTGCTACTGATGCAGTAAATACACTTACATCTTCTTCCATTAGCATTGTAGTAGTTGATTGCCAATCAATTGAAAACCCTGCAAACTCCGTTGACTTTTCCCTTTTCCCATCACCTGCTCAAGAAAACCTGAGTATTGTTTGGGCTAAATCTCAACAAGCGAAACAGGCAAAGCTGGAAATCATCGACCTAAGCGGCCGAATAGTTCAAACCGAAAACCTAAAAATTAACCCTAACCAAAACCACCAAATTAATCTTGGTAATCTAAATGCTGGTATCTATTTAATACGAATGACATCAGCCGATAAAACTAGCACAACTCGTTTTATCAAGAACTAAGGAATTCATTGTGTGTGCTCAAGGCCGCTTCTTTAATAGGAGGCGGCTTTTTGGATTATACCGAATCTTATAAACTCAGAACATTTTAACATTCCGATTGTCTGGTTTCTACTTTCTTTGCACTCCGAAAATCCCAATCCATTCGGACGAGCAATTTCGTTTGATTCCCCCATCCATTTCATGAGTCGTAAAGAGTATAGTATCCTTTTAACACTGGCATTTATCCAGTTTACGCATGTGATGGATTTTATGATCATCATGCCTTTAGGAAATCAACTCATGCGCTTGTTCAATATTGAGCCGCAGGAATTTGGATTTATCGTATCGGCATATACCATAACAGCAGGTATTGTTGGATTTGCTGGTGCTTTCTTCGTTGATAATTTCGATCGGAAGAAAATCCTTCTCGTTTGTTATACAGGCTTTTTGGTGGGAACACTCGCCTGTGCTTTTGCGCCTAACTATGCGTTTATGCTTGCCGCTCGCATCTTTACTGGAGCTTTTGGAGGTTTGCTTAGCACTTTAATATTATCTATTGTGGGTGATGTCATTCCCAATGAACGAAGAGCTTCTGCTATGGGAATGGTAACTGCCGGATTTTCACTTGCATCCGTTTTTGGTGTACCATTCGGAAACTACTTGGCTAGTATCTATAGCTGGCACGCCCCTTTTCTATTCATTGCTGCTGTTGGATTAGTCGTTGCCTTTTTCATATTCCGTTTCATTCCTTCCATCAACACACATATACAAGATAAATCCACCCGACCAGGATTTAAAACAGTCATTAACAATTTGTTCAATAATAGCAATCAACGTAAAGCTTTACTGTTGATGTCTTTGTTGATGTTATCACAATTCTCCATTATACCATTCATCGCAGCATTTATGGAGAAAAACGTAGGATTTACACAAATCGAAGTCACCTACATCTACCTATTCGGCGGACTCTGTTCAGTGTTTGCAGCACCTATGATTGGTAAACTTGCCGATAAAGTTGGTAAGTACAAGGTGTTTGCGATTTTCGCGGCTTTGGCAATTATTCCTCTTTTCTTAATCACGAATATGCCAGTTGTTCCGGTTTGGATGGCATTGATCGTTACAAGTTTCTTCTTTATCGTGATTAGTGGTCGCGTTGTGCCAGCAATGGCCCTAATTACCTCAACTACACAACCCAAGAATCGAGGAAGTTTCATGAGTTTTAACTCCTCGGTACAGCAAACATCATCGGGTATTGCTGCTTTTATTGCTGGCGCAATTGTAACCGAAGACGCCACAGGCAAACTACAACATTACCCATATGTGGGCTATATCGCTATTGTAGCTTGCGTGATTAGCATCTGGGCAGCTTCACGTATTATGAATGCGGATGATTATGAAGAACTACAAGCTAAATCGCAAAAAGAAGCGGCTTAGTTCAAGTGTTCTAACATCAATTTCTCCACTTCTTCCGAATCCCATTTCGATTCAATATCCGATAGCTTCATTACTTTCTCCATAATTGCTTCTTGCTTTTTACCTAAAGCTAAAGCTTCACTATATGGAATATGACTGAAGGTTACCATCGAATATAAAGGCATCCACTTAGTTGGATATTTATCGCTAAAACGAGCTTCAATCTTCTTCTGCAACAAGAATTTAGGATCCGAAACCCGATCCCGCATTTCGATAAAATTGTTGAGTGCCAATTCGGCTATTGCATCTCCATTGGGCTTGCGAGCAATTTCGTATTTACGTAACAAATCGCCCCACTCACCTTCATGCTCATTGAGTAATTCGTTAAACACGAAACAGTCTTCAAACCCGCAATTCATCCCTTGTCCGAAAAACGGTACAATCGCATGGGCAGCATCACCAATAAGCATCATTTTATCTTTCCAGCTCCATGGGAAACAGCGTACAATAACCATCGCAGCAGCCGGATTGGATGCATATTCCTCTCTAAAATGTGGCATTAAATCCAAGGCATCTGAGAAATTCTCCCGGAAAAATGCTTCTGCTTTTTCGATTGTATCCAAAGAATCGAACGAACGTTCTCCTGTTTTAGGATAGAAAAGTGTGAGTGTGAAACTTCCATCCAAATTAGGTAAAGCTATAAGCATGAAGTCTTTACGCGGCCATATATGCAGCGCGTTTTTCTCCAGTTTATGCGAACCATCATTATTCGGGTGAATACTTAATTCCTTGTACGCGTATTCAATGTAGTATTGAGAATAGTTGAACCAAGGTGTTTTTTCTAATTCGTTTCTTGCTTCCGAATAAGCGCCATCAGCTCCAACTAAAAAGTCGGCATCTATTTTCACCATTCCATCTTCTCCCACAAACGTTGTGCGTGCTGAATTTAAATCTACACTCAATAAATTATAGTTGAAGTGTATTTTCACACCAGAAGCTTCAGCTAAATCCATCAACATACAATTCAATCCGCCACGCGAAACCGAATAAATCGCTTGCCCATCTTTCCCATAAGGTTGAAAAGTAAGATTGCCTTTAGTATCGTGCATTACGCGACGATACATTGGAATACTTATCGAACGAATATCATCTTCAATCCCAACTCCTGCCAAGCCTCTAAATCCACGGTCTGAAAGTGCTAGATTGATTGATTTCCCTGCACTAATACGGTTGTTTCGCAAATCGGGACGGCGTTCATACAAATCCACATCAAATCCTTGACGTTTCATATAGATTGCGTGTAATGCGCCAACGAGTCCTGATCCAGCGATCGTGATTTTTTTAGGCTTCGACATACTGCTTAGTTTGATTGGTAGATGGATAAGATTTTTGAAAACTGAAAAGCATCGGTAAAGCTGTTGTAAAGCGGCACGGGTGCAATTCGAATGACATTAGGTTCGCGCCAATCGGCTATGATGCCATGGGCAAATAAGTGATCAAATACTGACTTCCCCTCGCGATGGAATAAAAGCGAAAGTTGACAGCCTCGTTCATCGGGTGTAATAATACTAAACATCCCTTCAAAACCAGGTAATTGTTGCACTTCAAGCAGTAATTTATGTAAATAGGAAGTGAGCTTTTTGCTTTTAGCAATTAATGCCGGCATTCCTGCTTCATCAAATAAATCCAACGAAGCTTTGTGTGCAGCCATCGAAAGCACGGGAGCATTGCTCATTTGCCAGCTTTCGGCAGTTGGAATTGGATTAAACCCAGGTTCCATTTTAAAACGGGATGCTTTATCATGTCCCCACCAACCAGCTAATCGAAACGTATTAGGATTAGATGCGTGTTTTTCATGAATGTAAACTCCCGCCACACTTCCCGGTCCAGAATTCAGGTATTTATAACTGCACCAAGCAGCGAAATCAACCTCCCAATCGTGCAAGTTCAATTCGATGTTTCCTATCGCATGTGCCAAATCAAATCCTACCATTGCTCCAACTGCATGTCCAGCTTGCGTAATAGCTGCCATATCGAACACTTGACCGCTATAATAGTTTACCCCACCAATCATAACCATCGCTAACCGGTCACTTTCTTCAGCAATGGCTTGAAGTACATCCGATAGTTCTATATGAGCTTGTCCTGAACGTGGAGAGATTTCTCTGATTACGTCTTCGGGTTTAAGGCCATGTAAGGCCGCCTGAGAGTTTAATGCGTAACTGTCGGATGGAAATGCCTTTTCCTCACATATAATTCGATAACGTGAGCTGCTTGGACGATAAAAGGAAACCATCAACAAATGAAGGTTTACAGTAAGTCCATTCATCGCAACTACTTCGGTTTCACGTGCACCGACTAAACGAGCTAAAGGTGCTGCAAACTGCTCATGGTAACTTAACCAAGGTCTACGCCCATGAACATGCCCTTCTACACCTAACTGCGCCCAATCGTCTAATTCGACTTGAATGGAATCGGCAACAGCTTTAGGTTGTAAACCAAGGGAATTTCCACAGAGATAAATAGCTTCTTTTCCCTGTAATGTAGGGATTCTGAATCGAGAACGGAAGATTTTCAATTCATCTTGTTGGTCCAATTCAGCCGCTTGTTCGCTGGAAAATTCCTGTGACATCGTTTTTTTTGTCAAACATCCGTATTCTGAATCGTTGATGCAAGACCTATAATCGGTTTATTTCGAGCAAATTCGGGGATTTTTAGCCAAATTTAATTTTGACAAAGCCAAAATCCGCAGCATTAAACCGAATTTTATTCCGATTTTAGAAGGTGTCAAAATCAGTTAGCATACAAGCAGCAGCTAAAAATGACGCTTCACTTTTCAAATTTTCAATCGTTTTGTTTGAGAGGATAATGGTCAGCAGTTTATCCATCTGATTATCAACGGATTAAAATTTTACTATGGAAAGCAATGATTTTCTTTGCAAAACGATTAATAAGTGTATCTTTAAGGATGATTTTGCGTTTATGCAAATGAAATACCCGATAATTTTCCGGATTGACAACAATACACAAAAAGCATTGTTAAGAGTGGTCGGAAATTGCGATTTGTTTAATAATTATTGATAAACAGCATGTTGGAAGCTGTCGATACGACGATAGACCTTACAGGTCATTTAAAAAAGTATTTTGGATTTTCTAAATTCAAGGGTGAGCAGGAGGCCATCATTCGGAATATTCTCGATGGCAACGATACATTTGTTATCATGCCTACAGGCGGTGGTAAGTCGATGTGCTACCAATTGCCCGCTTTGATTTCCGAAGGAACAGCCATCATTGTTTCTCCCCTAATTGCTTTGATGAAGAATCAGGTCGATTCAATTCGAAATTTTGGTGGTGCAACAGGAATTGCACACTTCCTCAACTCATCTCTTAATAAAGCCGAAATCACCCGTGTTCGTGAAGACATCACTAACGGAGTGACCAAACTACTTTATGTAGCTCCTGAGTCATTAACGAAAGACGAAAACGTTCAGTTCTTCCGCGAAATCAATATCAGCTTTTTCGCTATCGATGAAGCCCATTGTATCTCGGAATGGGGACATGATTTCCGCCCCGAATACCGTCGCCTTCGTTCAATCATTGAAGCAATTGGTACAGTTCCAATTATGGCACTTACCGCTACTGCTACACCGAAAGTTCAGCAAGACATTATGAAGAACTTGAACATGGTAGAAACAACCTTGTTCAAAAGCTCCTTCAACCGTTCGAACCTATACTATGAAGTTCGTCCGAAGAAAAATGTAGTAAAGGAAATCATCAAATTCATCAAGCAACATCCCGGCAAATCAGGAATTATCTACTGCCTTAGCCGGAAAAAAGTAGAAGAAATTGCCGAAACTCTCAATGTAAACGGCATCAAAGCTCTTCCTTACCATGCTGGATTAGATGCTTCTACACGAGCTTCTCATCAGGACAAATTCCTCATGGAAGAAGCGGATGTGATTGTAGCTACTATCGCTTTCGGTATGGGTATCGACAAGCCCGATGTGCGTTTTGTGATTCACCACGAAATGCCGAAAAGCCTCGAAGGATATTACCAAGAAACTGGTCGCGCGGGTCGTGATGGCGGTGAAGGTGTTTGTCTTTCGTTCTACAGCTTCGACGACATTCAAAAACTCGAGAAATTCCTAAAAAATAAACACGTTGCCGAACAGGAAATCGGTCAGCAATTACTAGCCGAAACGGTTGGTTATGCCGAAACTTCCATGTGTCGTCGTAAATATTTACTCCATTATTTTGGAGAAGAATACGACGAAAGCGGTTGCAACAACATGTGCGACAACTGCCGCCATCCGAAGAAAAAATTCGACGCGATGGAAGATGTTTGCCTCGTGTTGGATACTGTAGCTTCCCTAAAAGGAAAATTCAAAGACAAACACATCAATCACATCCTTACCGGAACAATCGACTCGGTAATTACTTCCTACAAACACGATCAATTGGAATTGTTTGGAAAAGGCTCCGAACATTCTACTCTCTATTGGAGTGGTGTTATCCGCCAGGCTGTTGTGATGGGTCTTTTGGAAAAGGAAATTGAAAACTACGGAACGCTTCATCTCACTTCTGTTGGAACAGAATTCCTAGAGAATCCTCAACCAGTAATGATCACCGAAGATCATGACTACAGCGATACTGACGATGAAGATGAATTAGCAGCAGCCGGTCAAGGTGCCGCAGCTGCCGATGAAGTTCTTTTCTCGATGCTGAAAGATTTGACTCGTAAGATTGCTAAGCGCATGAACATGCCGCCATACGTAATCTTCCAAGAACAATCGTTGGTTGATATGACCATTCAATATCCTGTTACGCTGGATGAATTGAAGCAGATTGCGGGTGTTGGAGCTGGTAAAGCAGAGAAATACGGAAAAGAATTTGTCGAAACCATCGCTCAATACGTTCAGGAAAACGAGATTGATCGTCCACTCAACATGGTGGTGAAAAGCGTGGTCAACAAGTCCACTCAAAAGGTTTTCATTATTCAAAGTGTTGACCGTAAAATTTCACTCGAAGACATTGCTTCTTCTAAAGGATTGACGCTCGTTTCGTTGATCGAAGAAATGGAAGCGATTGTTTATTCTGGAACACGTCTCGACATCAGCTACTATATTGATGATGTAATTGATGAAGACATCCAAGACGAAATCATGGATTATTTCCGAAAAGCAGAAACCGATTCCATGGCTGTTGCGATTCAGGAAATGGGAGATGACGAAATTGGAGAAACTGAGCTTCGATTAATGCGACTCAAGTTTATATCCCAATTCGGAAATTAAGAAAAACGGGGGCTTCGGTCCTCGTTTTTGCTTTTCAACAAATAGAAGCGCCATTCGTTTGAATACGTATCTTTCGCTTCGGTGCAGAACCTCTGCCACCAATCCTGATTTACATGCGTACCGGTCGGCTCTTACTTTTGCTTTTCGGACTACTTTTAAGTAGTGTGCTTCAGGCTACGCATAACAGAGCGGGCGAAATTACCTATCGTCATTTGGGTGGATTTCAGTACGAAGCTACCATCATCACTTACACCAAATCCGACAGTCCGGCCGATCGTCCCGATTTAGGTATTAGCTGGGGCGATGGTTCGGTCGACACGATTCCGCGAATCAATGGCTCTGGAATGGGCGAACTCGTTGCTCCTTCAATCAAGAAGAATATTTACGTAGGTGTTCACACGTATCCGGGACCATCAATATACACACTCAGCTTCGAAGACCCCAACCGAAATGGTGGTTTAGTGAATATTCCCAACTCGGTCAATATTCCGTTTTACGTTTCTACCCAATTGGTTATCAACCCTTTCTTGGGAGTGAATAATTCGGTGCAATTGCTCAATCCACCCATTGATGAAGCATGTGCCGGACAAATATTTATACATAATCCAGGAGCATTTGATCCTGATGGTGATAGCATTTCTTATCGCATGGTTGATTGTCGAGGTGAAGATGGGTTAATCATTCCAGGTTTTTCTCAGCCTCAAGCGAGTTCGAGTTTTACACTCAATGCTTTTACTGGAGATTTAATTTGGGATGCTCCTTTGCCCAATGGCGTAGGTGAATACAACGTTGCATTCGTCATTGAAGAATGGCGACACGGTATTCTGATTGGTTCCGTTACACGCGACATGCAAATTAGCGTTGTTCCCTGCTCTAATACTCCACCTCAAATTGAAGCATTACCCGATTTATGTGTAGATGCTGGAACTATCTTGAATTTTCCCGTAAATGCCACCGATTCAGACAGTCCAATTCAATCGATTACATTAAGTGCTACGGGTGGACCATTCCAATTTGCATCTCCCGGAAATGCAGTTTTTGCTCCCGTTACTCAAATGGGTTTTGTTAGCCAGCAATTCATCTGGGAAACCTCTTGCGCTCACGTTAGGAAACAGCCTTATTCTTTCAGCTTTAAGGTTATTGATAATGGAAATCCTAACCTGTCGGATTTCGAAACCATGCAAATTCGCGTGGTTGCCCAAGCCCCCGAAAACCTACAAGCTGTATCAGCAGGAAGTTCGATTCAATTAAGTTGGGAAGAAAGTCCGTGTAACCAAGCTATTGGATATGCGATTTACCGAAAAGCTGGATTTTATGGATACGTCCACGGTCCTTGCGAAACGGGTGTTCCAGCTTATACCGGATATACATTTTTAACGCAAGTTCAAGGAGTAACGTCACTTTCATACACCGATCCAGGTCCATTGCTTCCAGGCTCTTCGTATTGTTATATGGTGATAGCCTTGTTTGCTGATGGTGCCGAAAGTTATGCCTCGAATGAAGCATGCGTGCAGCTCGATAAAATCCTACCTGTAATTACCAATGTGAGCGTTAATTCAACCGTTAGCAGCTCTGGTGAATTGTACATTGCTTGGTCAAAACCTACAGCTATTGATCCAGTTCAGTTTCCCGGTCCGTTTCAATACATCATTGAACGAGCAGAAGGTTTGAATGGAACGAGTTTTATCCCGATCGATTCCTTGCAATCGTTAAATGACACCACTTACGTCGATAACAATGTGTTAATCAATACAGTTAGTTCAGCTTGGAGATATCGTATTTCATTGAAAAATATGAGTCCGGATAATGTGGTAGAAGTAGGAAAAAGCGAAGCAGCTGCGTCGGTTTTCCTTTCTGCTAGCGGGATAGATAATCAAGTTAACCTCTCTTGGCAGACGAATGTGCCATGGCAAAACGATACCTTCATCGTATTTAGAAAACTACCAACTGCCCTACAATTCGATTCATTGGGTTACAGTATTACCAATCAATACAGCGATTTAGGCTTAGCCAATGGCGTTACTTATTGCTATCGGGTGAAATCGAAAGGAAAATATAGCGGTGCAGGATTCATCGATCCGATACTAAATTGGTCACAAGAATTATGTGCCGAAGCAAAAGATACGCAAGCTCCGTGTGCGCCATTAGCAGTCATCAGCCCGAATTGTGATTCCTTAAAAAACAGCATTACATGGGAATTCCCGAACGATACTTCTTGTTTTTCAGATGTGGTAAGTATCCGAGTTTATTACTCCACCACAAGTACAGGAACGTGGCAGCTTATTTCAGAATTTCCGTTTGGTACGAATCAGCCATTTATTCATTCACCGGGAGATTTTGTTGCCGGATGTTATGCAGTTACTGCCGTTGATTCATTCATGAATGAAAGTGAGCTGATTCGAAATTGCGTAGATAATTGTCCGGTTTACGAATTACCTAACACCTTTTCTCCGAATAACGACGGGCTAAACGATGCATTCCAACCTTTTCCTTGGGCTTTTATTGCACAGGTGAAAATGAGCATATTTAATCGTTGGGGACAGTTAGTTTTTGAGACGGAAGATCCTGACATCCTCTGGAATGGAGTAAATCAAACGAACAATCAGAAGGTTCCCGATGGTGTATACTTTTATGTATGTGAGGTGTATGAAGATCGTTTGGACGGCTTAGTTCAAAGGAATTTAAAAGGGACCATTCAGGTTTTTGGGAATTCATCGAAAAATGGAAACTAGCATGTTTACTGGTATAGTTGAAGCATTAGGAACAGTAATCAAACGTAAGGACGAAGGGAATAACACGACTTTCAGCCTGCGTTGTGATTTTACATCGGAATTACAAGTTGATCAAAGTGTAGCACATAATGGCGTGTGCTTAACTGTTACGCAGCTTAATGGTGATGTATATGATGTAACAGCCGTTCATGAAACATTAATCAAAACCAATCTCTCCCATTTAAAAGAAGGTGACTTAGTTAATCTAGAACGCTGTTTGAAATGGAATGGTCGAATTGATGGACATCTTGTTCAGGGACATGTAGATACAACTGCCATATTGGTTTCAAGTACGGATGAAAAAGGCAGTTGGCGCTTGAAGTTTCGATATGAAGCAAATCCCAATTTTGTTACTGTAGAGAAAGGTTCAATTTGCGTGAATGGTGTAAGTTTAACGGTAATTAATAGTGGTCATGATTCTTTCGAAGTGGCAATTATTCCATTTACTTGGGAGCACACACAATTTCACAGCATTAAAACGGGCGATTTAGTGAATTTGGAGTTCGATATATTGGGGAAATACATCGCTCGATTATATGCTCAAAGTCAACCCGATAAAGCATGAGCCTAATCATTTTTCAATCAAATCTTAAAAATTAAGTTTGTTCAATTACAGGTTAAATGAACAATTTTGTGTTGTTGCTGTTTCCTACCGAAAGTTTAACAAAATTGAATTGCCGTTAGATAATATTGACGGTTAACACAGAGCTAATTTTTCCATGACTTCCAAATACACCATTAAAGATCTAGAACGTCTCTCGGGCATCAAGGCGCATACGATTCGTATTTGGGAACAGCGATATCAGCTACTTAATCCCGATCGTACTGATTCGAATATCCGTTTGTATAATGATCAGGAGTTAAAAATTCTGCTTAATATTTCTTTACTCATTCGTCATGGAGGCAAAATTTCTCATCTGGTAAAACTTAACCAAGAAGAGATTCATAAGCGCATTCAGGACATGGTTCAACAGCCAACTTCTGTGAATCAGTTTTTTGAAGCGCAAACCGATAGTTTGGTGATTGCCATGCTCGAGTTAGACGATGCTCGTTTTGAAAAAGTAATCAGTACTAGTTCAATTAAATACGGGTTTGAACAAACCATGCTCAATATCTTGATTCCATTTTTACAGAAAGTTGGAATTATGTGGCGCACAGGTGAAGCAAATGTGTTTCAAGAGCATTTCATTACCAATTTGATTCGGAAGAAAATTTTGGTAGCTATAGATGGCTATTCGGGCATGGCACAACCAAATGCCGAAGAATGGTTATTGTTTTTACCTGATGGTGAATTACATGAAATAGGATTGTTGTTCTCCAAATTCATATTAAAGGTAAGAGGCAAGCGTGTTATCTATTTAGGTCAAACCGTTCCGCTTGATGAAGTGATTACCTATTGCAAAAAATACAATCCTGCATTCGTTCTCACATTCTTTACTGCCTCATACACGACCGAATCAATAGTACAGTATTTAGAAAAAATATCTGCCTTAGCGCCTAATACCAAGATTCTTGTAGCTGGAGCACAAACTTGTTCCATCGAATCACATTGGTCAAATGTTGAATTAATCAACTCGGTATACGACCTCATTCGTATAGCTGATACGTCCTCCTTGCTTAAAGCCGTTTAACATTATCTGCGTTTAATTACACAGAAATCGAAGGTGTTTTTAATACTTTCCGCTCGAGCTATGCCCATTTTTTGAAATAATCCATCTGTTAACACTTTTTTTGATTTCAGTTAACTACTGAATATCATGTCATTATATGATATACTACAGCAAATAAATATGTTGGTACATTAATTTTTTGTTTAAAGTTGGACGGGTGCTTGTTAAACAGATTTTGTTTAATATATTTGCTCTCCGATTAAACAAAATACCCATGTCAGCGATCGAATTCAATACCGAAGTTCTGAGTCTCAGTAAACCACTGAAATACTTTGCGCTCAATCTCACATCGAATGATGAGGAAGCCAAAGATTTACTTCAGGAGACTTTATTGAAAGCAATAAGTAATCGTCATCGCTTTGTCGAAAAGACGAATTTGAAAGCTTGGTTATATACTATTATGAAGAACATCTTCATTAACAATTATCGTCGTGCGGTAAAAACCAACACCTTAGTTGATACAACCAAAGACCTGTATTTTCTAAATATCCCTCAGCAATCTCAAAGCTTTGCTCCAGAAT
>Ga0209097_10000916_pt1 | contig 26552 bp, 8 predicted proteins | sample AD_UKC052_MetaG_FD_184419 | JGI IMG/M metagenome (GOLD analysis project Ga0209097, IMG submission 184419) | Active sludge microbial communities of municipal wastewater-treating anaerobic digesters from USA - AD_UKC052_MetaG (SPAdes) (version 2) | ecosystem: Engineered > Bioreactor > Anaerobic >... | reverse complement strand
GCTGCGCAGGAAATCGAGCGCTTTGCCCGGCTCATCCACCGTTCGGGCGAGGTGCTGGTACATTTCCGCATATTCGCGGCGCATGACGAAGTTTTCCGCGCCGGGCATCATTTCCACACATAATACACTCAACGGGCTGTCGGCAGGCAGGCCGTAGTTTTTGAGCAAATTGCTGATCTCGGCGTTGCTCCATTCGGCCATCGAGCGTTTGGGCGCGTCATTCTGATCGGGTGAAATGACCAGCGCTGCGCCGAGCGGACCGAACTCCAGCACCGGCCGCATCCAGCGGTCGCCGAGCAGAATGTTGCGGTTGTCGCTGTCGTCGGCCATACGCACCTGTGCGTACAGCAAAGCCCACATCTGGGTACGCACGGGTTTGCCGGTCACCTGCCGACCGTCGAACACCGCCTGGGCATGTGGCGCCGACACCCGGATACGCGTCTCATCGCGGTCGGGCGATGCAATCAGTTGAGGATAAGGATGTTGCACGCCCTGGTAACTCAGCGCCCGACCGAACCGGCCCTGCGCGGTGCTCCAGCCGTCGCGGTGCCCGACGCGGATTTCATAGGTGAAAAAGCCGAATAATTCCGGCGATTCCGGGTGCAGGCCGGGCGGCAAAGGCACCAGGAAATGCCGTTTGCTGTCAGTAGCCGGAATCAGTTGCTGCATGGCATTCAGGCCGCTCTGGTTGTCGCTGTGGCCCGGACTAATGATGCGAATCGGTTCGGGTTCGATGGCCAGCGGCGGCTCTTGTCGCGGTTTCATCCAGTCCTCCGTCCATTCCGCCAGCAAGGGATCGGGTGCGTAGGCCGTGATGCGACCGAAATAAGCATCGCGCGGGTTTTCCAGCGCATGTTCGAACTCTACCCAGAGGTAGCGCTGCCGCGCGTCGGTGTTGGCATACGCCACGTCGCGGGTGTAGCGGCTCATAGCCATGCCGGCGCTCACGATGTTCGGCATTTGCGCGGGCGGGCTGGTCATGGGTAAATGCAGGGTAAGCGCCAGGGGGGCATCGACGATCAGTTCCACATTTTCCGTTTTAAAACGCGGCTGAATGCGGTATTCCACCATGATTTCATCGGGAAAATCTGCCGGATTGCCGGACTTGGGTTCCACCGCATCCAGGAAGCACAGAAACGTTTGCGAACGGTCCGCCTCCACGATCGCCTGAATATTGATCCCTTTTTTCAATTCCACATCGCCGACGAGTACTTCCGGTTCCCAGTCTTCCGCCAGTGCGAATTTTTTTCTTCTGAAAATGTCGATACTCGTGGGTTGAATACCGTCCCACGACCAGTCGCGGTTGATCAGCAAGGTGATCGGCACCAGCCAGTGGTTCACCATATCGTCTTCGGTGGCGATGGTCAGGCTGGTATTGTCGGGCGAAAGCGTGTGGCGGATGGCGCGGGCAGCGCCGAACTGCCAGCGCTGGCCGGGTTTTCCGAGCAGCGACATGCCTTTGTGCGCTACGTCGATGGCGGTGGCCAGGCGTTCGATCAACTCCGGCTGCTGGTCGGGTACGGCGCGAATACCCATGTAAATGTTTTTGATATTGGCCTTGATCTTTTTCTCCTCCGGGCGGCGCAGGTAAATGCCGCGGATCATGGTTTGTTCGCTGGTTGGTTTGAAAAAAGTTGTTTCACTGACCGCTGCGCGGCGGGTAACGATGCGGGAGGGCATGCCGGTGAGGACTTCATCTTCTGCGTAGTAATCGTCTTTTTTGCTGCATTTCGCGCGGATAGTGATTTGTATGTCGCGGTGTGTAGGCAATACAATTTCCTGTAAATCGTCGATCAAAATACTGTTGTCTGACAGCCCGAGCAATTGCAGGTCACCGGAGTTGTTGAAATTTAAAACCGGCCGGTCTACAAATGAAAGCGGCACGTTCAGTTCACCATTCAGATCAGCCGGGAATGCCCGCCAGGTGGTGTAGAGAATGGCGAAATTGTCCTGCGGGTTGTGTTTCAAAATGGTTGTATCCATGTCGAGCGAGCGCACAGCCACCTCGATTTGTAATCGATCCACATCCGGGTCGGCAATACCGATGTCGCGTTTGCCGGCGGCTGCATCGAAATCTGCTTTCAGCAAATCCAGCGCATCCGGGTATGCACCGGTGAACAAAACACTGGGATACCCGAGCAGCGGCCGTTGCACAACTAATTGATCTTCTGTGAAATACACACCATCTTCTTCCGGTAAAATATTTTGCAGGCGCACTGTTTGCGGAATGGCGTGGCGTTTAAAATGATGGGTGGTCACCGGTGATTCCGCCGCATACACGGGTTCTTCCATGGTTTTCGGGCCGCCGCCGGTCATGTCGGCAAAACGCGTGCGGAACTGGTATTGCCTGCCGTATTGCAGCGGCAGGTTTTCCAAACCCACCGGATCGTACATGAGATTTTTCGTAGCCGGTTGCGGCGTACCGTCAGGCATCTGATTCTGGTCTTTGCGGTACAGGTCGATGGCGTCTTCGTCCTGGAGTACCAGGCTTTTTCCGTTCCAGTAAGCGAAATAGGCGGGCAGCCAGAAGTGTTTGTCCTTGCGGCCGTCGGGAATGGCGGGGTACACTTCCACATTGAGTTCGCGCTGAACATTTACTGTATCGACTATTGCCGCGCCGATGGCGAGATCTGTTTTGTTGCGCACCTCGCAGAGGGAAGTCCAGGGATTGGGGTTGGCTGCGTCCGGACTGAGTTCGCGTGCGTCGATGCGATATCCGAAAACGCCCATCGGCGCATCCACCCGTTCCTGGGTGCCGGGTTTTTTCGGATCTTCCTCCATTTGCCGGTTCATCCAGATGAGGAGTTGCTCGTCGTCCCAGCCCAGGCGGATACCTGCATCGTTGGTGACGGGAAATTCCGGATCGCTCATTTCCTTGAGCATGTGGTCGCTCACGGGCTGGTGTGCGTGCACGATTTTGGCAAATCCGTCATCGTACAAGCTCGCTTCCAGCAGCAGTTCGTCGTACACATTTGGTGTTTCCGGATTGTCGGGCGGTGGTGTGACGTCGTCGTGGCGGACGCGGAATTGTACCGCCGCGAACAATTGGCGATTGACGCCTGCGGCTACTTTCGGCAGTCGGGCAGCGTACCTTTTCACGGCCGTTTTATCGGCAAAATCGTAAGCGGACCCCGCTTCAAAATCGACATACAGCCAGCCGCCGTTGGTCAGAAAACCGGGTGTCAGGTCCACAAACGCTTCCTGGATAAAACCGCATTTTTTTGCAATAGCCGGCTGCCGCAGGCAAAACGCGAATACCTGCCCCCAACTCACCTGGTCATTATCTGGCACAAACAGCAGATCGGGTTCTTTTTCCTTGTTCACCGCACATTCGTAACTATCGTCGATGGCAGCCCGGTCCGTTTTCGGCTGCGTGAAATGAAACGCTTCGCGGTAACTCAGCGGCAGGTATTTCCGGGCATAGTGATTGGGTTTCGGCGGCTCGGCGGTGGCGGTGCTGCTGATGTCGAAGCGCAGGGCCAGGGCGTTGAAAATCTCTTTGGCGTCGACGTCCACCGGCATATTGGGCAGTAATTCGCTGAAAACAGGCGCAGGATTCAGCACCGGGTAATTGCCCAGCGTGTCGGACACGTAGGCGCGCAGGCTCAACGTCACGTCGGCCCAGGCAGGCGAGAGCGCCTGGATCGGGTCGTCGAGCAGTGGGCTGAAGTTGCGCGGTATAAGGAGCACATTGAAATAAAGGCGTTCATTTTCAATGCGTTGTGGAAATGTGAGTATGCTGATTTTGGCTTCCATATTGCAAAAGGGGGCTATGCGATTTGACGGTTTTCCTGAAAACTCTTTGAAAAACTGATGTTGATCACGAGGAAAATACTGATGTCGAGGCTGAAAGTCACTTGTGCGATGCAGTCGGTACGTCCCGAACCCAGTTCACGTTTTACTTTGCCGGAGGCTTCAATCTGTATCTGGATGGTGACGAGCCCGCCGATCAGTTCGGCGCGGCCCCGGAACAGGATGAAAGCGCCGACGATGATGACCCGCGTATCGATGGAAATTTCGATGCCGGCGGCGAAGTACACGCTGACGTTTCCGATGACGGGCAGTCCGACGACCAGTTCCACTCCAAACCCCATTTTCAGGTACAATCCCGGTCCACTGACCGTATCGGCGCTGATGCGCATCGTGCAGGTGCCGACGGCATACACAGTCGCCGCAGCCACCGAAACGCACATCACGCTGAGTTTGGCGCCGAACTCGATGTAGCCGCCCGCGCTGGGCATTGGCGACCCGCCGGCAGGGTAGGGCAGCCCGACATTGAAATAACAGCCGAGTTTGAGGCTGGCTTCCAGGCGCAACGGAGCGACCGGACTATCGGCGGCAGGCGGCGGAAAACGCAGTACGGGAATTTCCTTGTCGGCCTGGAACTTGTATTCCCAGTTGTTCGGGCTGTTGCTCATGGCAATTTTCAGTCCCTTCGACAAGGCGCCCGCGTAATCACCGCCATTCAGCGCCAGCAGGATTTGCAGGATGTCGTAGACGGGTTGCAGCGCTTCGCCGAATTCGAGTTGCGGGCCGGTAAAGGCGGGCGATTTGCCTTTTTCCGTGTCGAATTTACCACGGATCAGGAACAGACGCTTCATGTCGAGCAGGTCGACGACAATGGTGATGTCGTTGAGTTTGTTCACCCATTTTCGCTCCAGGCTGTCGCAATCGAGGCCGAAATTGACCGTTCCGTCGCCGTTTTTGTTGCCTTTAATGTCCTTATTGACGTATTCTACATAAATCTTGACGTCTTTTTCATTGACGAAATACACGGGTTTTTCCGGCAATACCTGTTCCAGTACCTGCGCCGGGTCGACCTTGTGCAGCAGTTTATAACCGGCATCCTCGATGTTGAGGTTGAAATCCGCCAGATCGAGCCGGGGCAAATCAATCAGTTTCGGGAAAATACCCTTGCTGTTCAACAGTCGGTACGCGTCTGCGAGGTCGGGCCGGGAACTTTGCAACATCCTGACGCCCTGCTCGAACCAGGGATTTCGGAACAACACTTTTTGCGTATCCGTATTTTGCAAAAACGCAAACTGCGTGGCCCGGTCTTCGAGATTCAGGTTGAACAAATCGGCCGGATGGGCCAGTTCCAGCGGATTGACGTTGTTGGCCATGTTGTGCAAACCGCGCCGGATGAGCGGCACCACCGATTCGCTGATGGGCAACACTTCCCCTGTCGCTTTTTTGTGCGCCACCACGCTCCAACTGCCGTCTTTGGGCAACACGGGTGTTCCTTTGGCAGAAGTCACGAACACCACTTTCCCGGCATCGACAGAAGGCTGCACTTCCACACGGCTCAGGCGCATCTGCTGGTTACTTTCGGCGATGTCGATGAGGCAATCGACGGGGCCGCCGAGGCCGTTCTGGAACAACAGCAAATCGCGAAACATTTCTGCGGAAATAGGCACGCCGCGCGGAGCCATTTGCAAATACCCGATCATACGTTTGGAGGGCGTGCGACCGTTCGTGCCGCCCTGAATGATACCGTTTATCTCCACGTCGGCGTCGAAATAAACGGGCGTCAGCCAGAGGTCGAGCACTTTGCCGCCGCCGACGGGGACAGCAAGTCCGTCGTTTTCATCGATGAAATAACCATACGTTTTGGTCCAGGATCTTTTGAAATCCGCCAGATCGTCGCTTTCCACGATGTTGCGCACGTTGAAAACGCCTTTTACGATGCCGGAATGAAAAGCAAATCCGGGTGTTTCCGTGCGCTCGATATTGGATTTGTCGATCACCACCGTGCTGAAATCGTACACGCCGTCGCTTTCCGCGCGCCAGCCGCTGTCGATGCGGTACACGAGCCCAGCGCTGTTGCGGAACATAGTGACGGTGCGCACCACACGAATGCCCCAGGGATACAAAATGCTGCGCACCTGGATGACTTCGTGGGCGGTGCGGCCGCGCCAGACGTCGAATTTGGCCTGGGAGGTTTCGGCAATGCGGGCGTTGTCGTTGAGCCAGTGGCTGAACAGGTTGGCGCCGTATCCGCTGAAATCGTAGCGTTCGACGGGTACGCCGCGCTGGCGAAGTTTTCCCGAGTTGGGACCGAATTCGCGGTTAAAAATTTCCGTGACCAGTTTCGACAAAATGCTGCGACCCAGATCCTCGCCCAGCGGTCCGCGCAGGTTGTACAACTGCGTGGTCATACCCTCGAAATTCCTGTTTTTTTGCGCCTGCGAGTAATATCCTTTTGTGCTGATTTGCAGGCTGGTCTCGATATCGTCGCCGAAATTTTCCCGGATAATATCGATGCGGGCGCCTTTGGAAGGCGGGTTGTTGCCGATGGTCAGTTCCTGGTTGTAACGCGCAATACCGACCATGCCGAAGGGCAGGGAGAAAAAACTCCAGGCTTTCAGGTCTTCGTTTTGGTAGCCCTGTTCCAGGTATCTGGCCAGGGGGAGCGGGGCGATTGGAACAGGCTCGCTGCCCGTATTTCCAATCAATGTCGGCGGACCGTCGTCCTTGAAAAGCAGCAGGCCTTCCGGCGGGTCGTTGGCCGGATTGGTGGGCGCAGCGGTGTTGATGACGGGTTCCCAACTGATCTGCGGCGTGGTGAAAAGCCGCACGAGTTTTCCGGTTGCTACCACGTCCATACCGTCGGCGGAAAGCGGATTTTGCGCGGTTTGTACTTCGAAACGGCGTTCAAAAATAAACTGCTCGTCCAGATAGCCCAGGTTTACGCCCATCCAGTCGGCAGCGGTGCTTACGTCCAGCAGGCTGAAAAAATGGTGGTTGCGGGATACGTCGTTCACCCGCAGGCTGATGTCGTATTCTTCGGGCCAGTTGTTGCGGCCCAGGTCGACGCCCGACTGGCGGCTGAACCGGCCGGATAGTTTGGATGCACGGTTGGTTCGGTCGTTGCGCTCTTCGTTCAGGGCGCGTTGCAGGTCGAGCAGCGGGTTCAGGTGGATGAACATATTCGCTTCCATATCGGCCAGATCACCGAAAATGAAATGGGCGCCGGGCGCCTCGGCTGCCTGCCAGTGCATGGCGCCGACCAGCAGGCGCTGGATCTGGTTCAGGCGGTACACGCCGTCCTGACCTTCCAGTTCATGGTGCATCCATTTGAAAGTGCCCTTGTTGGCGGCATACGGATCGGGCAGGGCGGGCAGGTAGCCCACCAGTGCAAACGTGAAGAGCAGACTGGTTTCGGTAAAATAATCGGCCTGCGGAGGCATTTCACCGCTTAAAAGGAAAGCGTTGATGGGGGAAACGGTCATCAAGGCATTGTTCAACGCTAACGCCCGGCTGCGGAACGACAACATATCGGCGCCCGCAGCAGGCTGGTTGCTGACCGGTTCGTTGTCGCGGATCACGTTTTCATCGTACAACAACAGGTAATCGCCCAGGGCGCCGTACTGCCGCAGGTACAAGGATGTTTTGGTTTTCAGCGGGAACGGCAGGCTGTCGGCGCCGACAGGCCGATCCAGTTTTCCTGTACAATTGGCGATAGAAACGATGGCTTCCGTACCGACGGCATTATACTGGTAAATGAAGGGAAATGCGCCCGGGTAGGTCATTTGCAGGTCGTTCCAGCGCGATTCCTGGTCCTGCCAAAGCCGTAAAGTCTGGGTGGCGTATTCGGTTTTTGATTCCAGGCCGGTTACCTGAATTTGCCCCGGCATGGCGGTAATCCAGCAATGGTGGAGTTGCAATCGGGCAGCATCAGACTGATTCGCATCCATCAAACCGGATGTAGTTGCTGAAAGCCCTTTTTGTGTTTTGACGGACAGCATTCCGCAACCCTGGGCGGGCAACAAAGCGCTGATTTCGGCTGCGGGCAACAACCACGCGGATTCTTCTACTGTAGTCGACCCGGAAAGTGAAAATACCGGCGATGAAGCCTGCAAAATGTTCAACGTGTCCACATCTGCCGCCATGGGCACCGAAACGGCGCTGAACAGGTAGTTGTAACTGGGTACGGCCTGCGTCCACGTGAAATTTTTATCCTCGCCGTACAGGTTCCAGCCCGCCTCCGCTACGGCCGTCAGGGTACCGGCGGTCGGTTGAATGCGCATTTCAAAACCTTCCGGTAGGCGTAATTGGGCCGTCCAGGCATCGACGCCCTGTGGCACGTCTTCCGGCCGGATCACTTCCGGCATACGCAGCCGTACGCTCAGCAGGGCCCATACTGCGCCGCGCATCACAATTTGTCCGTGAGAATTCTGGGCCGTACCAGCCTGAAAATTTACCTCCGCCGATTCTACCAGTATCGGGCAGTAGAGTTTTTCATCGGCGCCTGCCACGAACTGTTTGGCGTGTACCCAAATGGTTCCGGCGCCGATGGCCAGGTTGCTGACCTGGGCATTGTTGACCATCAGCGGCGTATCCGGACCGAGTATGATCACCGGCCTGCCGGTGTTGACAAAGCCGATGGATTTTGTTTGCTGTAACGGTTCATACACGTCGAGCCAGAACCGCCGTCCATCGCGGTTGAGCACGGGTCCGACTGTTTCCGCAAGCGCTGCCGCGCGTGCCCAGGCGGGTATGCTGCTGCGCAGGTACACAGCACGCGTGGGCATTTCCCGCAGAAACACCCGCAGCGGACGCTGTTGCCCTGCCATAAGTATGTCCTGTTCTTCGCCGAGGATGCGGTTCAGCATATCCCGGTCATCTGCATGAAGGTACTGGGTGTTATAATTCCGGATTTTTTCGAACTGGAAATATTCGCGGATCGTCTCGGCTGTCTGGCCCTGCACCATAGCGCGGGCAATCTGGCGAAGGAGGGTTTCGCGCAAAGGCGAAGCCAGGAGGCTGCTGTGGAAAAAATCGCCGATCAGCTGCGCAAAGGCAATCAGTAATGGGTGCTCCTGCATTTGGTAGAGGATTTTGCCGGTTTCAAAAGCGGATTATGATCGATACCCAAAAGACATCCGAATGAATGTGTATGGGGGTATTGATTTGGAGAAAGGAAAGGTAAGTGGTGGGCGGGGATGAGGGGGTTATGGGTTTATGAGTTTATGGGTTTATAATAGATGCTCGGGAAGGGAGGATTTCGTGAATAGATAGACCTTTTGGGTTGGTTCGGCTACGAGGGGCGTAGCCGAACCAATCCAAAAGCCTATCTATTCAAGAAATTCTCCCTTTCCGAGCGGCTTTTATAAACCTCATAAACCTTATCAACCTCATAAACCCATAAACGTATAAACTCATAAACCCATAAACTCATAAACTCATCACCCCACCCGAATATCCCGCTCAAACACCTGTCCACCGGCCTGTAAACGGTACCGGTATTGCCCGGGGGCAACATACCAGTCGGCAGGTTTGAACGGCAGGGTATAACTGCCTGTGTTTTTAAACTCATTGAGCAAAGTACGCAGCACATGCCCGGCCGGGTCGAGCAATTGTATGCGCACCGGGCCGTTTTGCATCATGGAATACTTGATTTCCACTACACCGGGCAGGCTGGGGTGTGGGTTGTGACCCAGAAGAGCGCATTTGCCGTTGTCGCCCAGCGGCGGCGCGATGGCGGGCACGAGGCCATTGACCAGCGTTTGCTGCTGGCCCATCACGAAATTCACCAGTTCGGGGCTGTTGCCCATCCAGTCTTGCAGAACGGTGGCATAAATATCACGGAAATCGACGCTGAATTCCGGGTCGGTATACGGGTCGGGGCTGCTCAGATCCTGATATGCCCCGGTGAATCCGTTTCCGATGCCGCCGCCGAACAGCAGCATGGGCGTGCCCCAGCCGTGGTCGGTTCCCATCGATCCGTTTTCGTAAATAGTACGGCCGAATTCGGAGAAAGTCATACCTAATACTTTGTCCTGCAAGGAATTATCTCCGGCGCCAAGATCTTCATAAAATGCCTTGACAGCGGTAGCCAGCCGGTTCATCAGCACCGGATGCCGGTCGGTCTGTTCTGCGTGGGTGTCGAAACCGCCGATTTCCACCATAAATACCCGGGTGCCGAGGTTGCCTTTGATGAGTTTTGCCACGATGGCCAGTTGTTCGGCCAGGTAGTTGTCTGTGGGGTAATCCGTCTGGTTTTTACCCCTTGCGTAGGCCTCCTTGATCGTTTGTGCGTAGCGGAAAGCGGAATTGGCCGTTTGGCGCACGTAGGCGAGTTCCAGGTCGCGGGGCGAGTTGCCGAGTGAAGCCGTTTCATAGAGCAGGCCCGTTTGCGCGATTTGGTAAAACTCTTCCGGGCTGCTGATAGCCAGCGCCATATTGGCGGTATCGGATTTGAATACGAGGTTGGATTGCACGCCGATTTGCAGAGCCGGCGGGACGGTCGGTGGCGCTTCGAGGAAAGCAGCGTATTCGTTGTCGAGAAAACGGCCCATCCAGCCGCTGTTGACGACTTCCTCCGAACCGCTGGCGGAGGCCACAATGTCGTACGAGCGGAAATGGCTGTAATTGGGCTCCGGGTAGCCGACGTTGAAAATGACTTTCATCATGCCGTCTTCCCACATCGGCTGCAACGCGTTCGTCGATTGCGGCATACCGTATTCATTGCTGAGCGCCCACAGGTTGCTGTCGGGAATCGCGATATTGGGCCGGATATTGTAATAAAACGGGTTGTTTCGTTCGATAATCGTATTGATGCCGTCGTTCCCGCCGTCGAGCCGGATGAGCACCAGCACGCGGTCGTTGGCGCCATTGGCGAGGGAAGCCATCAGCGGCGTGGGCTGGAAAGAGCGAACCGGCAATTTGCCAAGTAAAAGGCTTCCTGCTCCGACCAGGCCGGAGGCAGACAAAAAATCGCGGCGCGACCAGAGTCGATGGTCACGTTCGTGGGCCTGCCGGTCATCGAGGGTGGCGCCGGGGCGGGAGTTTGTATGTTTTTCGCACATAGGGAGCGCGGGAGGTTGAGTGGTTGAGATGTTGTTGAGGTCGTTGAGGGGTTTATGGTTTATGGTTTATGGGTTTATGGTTTATGTGTTGAGGCTATGTTAACTGGAATTCGGGCATTCTTACCAGATAGTACAATAAATTAACAATCTGGTCGGGTGCTTCATCCCAGTACAGATTCCAGGAGCCGTCTACGAAATAATTTTCCGGAATACCGGCCTTGAAATTGATGACAGCACCTTGCTGATAAATGGGATCGAGCGTTTGACCGGTAAAAAAACTGATCAGCGCGGGCACGATCACCGCAGGATCGTTGCTTTCGCCGGTGAGTGTGATAGCGATGTTGCGCAGGTTTTCACGAATCTGGTCGTCCTGCGTGAGAAAATATGCCGTGATGGAGTTGACATTCCAGCGGGTCGTCAGCGTACTTTCATTGATCCAGGTGTGATGGCCTTTCCAGCCGGCCACATTCGGCGGGTTCAGGATCTCCTGTCCCAATTGATACGACCAGTAACCGATGGCATCCCACCAGTCGGGCAAAACCTGATCAGGTATGGCGCCTGCATTTTTCAGGATCGGGATCATCGATTCCAGCGGGTTTTTGATGCGGGCATTGATGAATTTGTCCTCGAAAAAATGTTCGCTTTTAAAAAGTTGTTTCAAAACCGGCAGCAGTTCCCAACTTCCATTTTTAAACGTGTCGGCCAGCCCGGAGATGATGGTCAGGTCAGGCTGCTGGTACACGTAATTTTTGTAAAGTTTGGTGGTGATAAACTGCGAAACCTGTTCGGAACGCGCCGAAAAAATCAGGTTGTGCGCCGTTGTAAAACTGTAATTACTTGTTTGTCCGAAAATCGTTTTGGATTGATTATCGTGCAGGTCCGGGTTGTAAAAAGCCGGCGTACACAGGTATGCCATGGCCTGCCAGCCGGTGAGTGCGCGCGCCATTTCCACGATATCGGCCTGCGAATACCCGTTGCTTTCGCCCATGGTGAACAGTTCCATGAGTTCGCGGGCGTAGTTCTCGTTGGGATTGCCGACAATGTTGGCATTGCCGTTCAGGTAATCGAGCATGGCCGGGTTTTTCCCCATTTCCCGGGCAAAAATCCGGAAATTGCCGAACGCGTATTCGTGCAGCATGGAAAAGTAACTCCACATGTATGCATTACATTGATACACATTGAGTTCGGTAACGAAGTGGTTGTGCCAGAACAGCGCCATTTTGGCCCGGATGCCTTCGGACAACATGTCATTCAGCCAGCGGTGGCGCAATTCGCGCCGGTGTTCTTCCACCAGATCCTGGTTGCCGTCGTAGTCGGCATTGGTGTAACCTGCCCAGTAGGGTGGTGCGGGAATATCCAGTTCGACGGCGGCGTCGAGCAACTGGTCGACGAGTTCGGAAGGTTGCAGGAGAAGTCCCTGTTGCACCTGTTCGAGTGTGGCGCCGAAACCCAGGCGCCGGTACAGGTGCATGACGCGGGCAGCATTCCAGGGTTTGGCGGCTGATGGCACGTACGCTTGAAGGCTGTCGGTGGGCGGCGGTGCTGCTTCCCGTATTTTTTCAGTTGTGTCGGCGTGAGCGGGCATAGTTAATATGAAAATAAACTAAAAAATACAAGTGAATGGTACTGTCTCGTATAGTTTCGGGGTGACTTGCGAAGTCACCCCGAAACTGGGCTTGGCCGCTAAAGCGAACGGGGCTCCGAACGGACACTTCCACGGCGAAGCAAGATTAAGAAGATTTCCCGATTTGAAGGGTTTCAGATGGATATTATTGCACACTTTTTTCTGCACCTAAAATTATCGGCTTTTGGAATTTTATAATATCCGGAAATACCTACCTTTCACGTTCGAAATATCACATTTAAAGCCACTGTCCATGCGCCTGCGGATCATCGTTTTATTCCTCTCGGTTTTTGTTGTAAACTGTTTACCGGCTCAGGTAACACTCTTTTCGGAAGACTTCAATTCGTGTTCCCTTCCTGCTGGCTGGCAGGTGAGCAGTGTGGGCAACCAGAACCCCGTGTGGCTGGTGGGTTATTCCACCAACAACGACGCGCTCGGGCAAAGCATCGACAGTACCTGCTGCCTGATTATCGACGACGATGCTACCGGAGACAATACGCTGCCGTATGTGATCAGTTTTACCTCGCCCGCTTTCGATGCTTCGCAGCACAGCACAGTCGAACTGACCATGGACGTACATTACCGGGATTACGGACCGTCGCAGGAGTATTTCGACGTATTCATCACCGACGGCGTAACCGAACAACGCATTGCGCATTATGATGCCAACCGGACCAACGGCGCTTTGTTGTCAGACCATTTTACTATTAAATACGACCTTTCCCTGCTTACCCATTCCACGCAGACGCGTATCATCCTGCGCTACGACGATGCGGCAGGTTTTGCCTGGTGGGCGGCTGTAGATAATATTCTCGTACGCGGCTATGGTAACGGCACCAATGTCGTGGCCGAATCCTTTAATGCCTGCCAGAAACCCATCGATTGGGAAACGGAAATCGTGGCCGGCGAGGATGACTGGCAGTTCGGACTGGTCGATACCGCCTCTAAAGGGTATAGCAACGGTAATTCGATGGATGGCACCTGTTTTGCCCTGTTCGACGACGATCTGGTGGGCCAGGATGCACCTTATTCGATCGTGCGGATGGCTACGCCCTGGTTCGACGGCTCGGAATTTGCCAATTACGAACTCAATTTCGATATAATCCTGCGCTATTATAAAGAGCGGATCGCCGTCATCGTGCAACATGCCAACGGCGACGAATTTGTGGTACGCGAATCGGATGGCGATGTTGGAGGGCCTTTTTTTCCAGAATACCTGCATGCTGCGCTCGACCTTTCTCCCTATCGAAACCAGCAAATGCGGGTCGTATTTGAATTCAACGACGGCAACTCCTGGGGTTGGTGGGCCGGTGTCGACAACGTAAAAATAACCGGTACCGGTGTAGCCAACGACCTGTGTTCCAATGCCACGGAAATCTTTACCGGCGCCAATTGCCTGGAAGATGAAAACCTGACCGCCCTGTTCGACGGCCCGCCCGCAACTTGTACACCCAAAAGTATCGCCGGGCTCTGGTTCAAATGGCAGGCCACGTTCAGCGGTAAAGCAAAAGTGACGACACGCGCAGATTTCAACGACGTGGTGACGGTGTTTACCGGAAACTGCACCGCGCCGCAAACCCTGCTTTGCAACAACCACGACGAACACGGCTTTACCGGCGAAACCACCTATTTCACCGCACAGGCCGGCCTCAGTTATCTCATCCGGGTGAGCGGCCAGGAGGGAGGTTTCGGGGTGCCACGCGGTCATTTGTGCATCAACCTGGAACAGACGCCCGGTGCGCCCGCAGCCCCTGCCAATGACAACTGCACCGCCGCGACGCCCCTGACGGAAAATGCCAACTGTGTGACAATCAATAACCTTCATGCAAATACGGCTGCTGTGCTGCCGTCGCTTGATACGCTTGCACGCGCCGAAGTATGGTACAGTTTCACAGCTCCGGCCCTGGCTGCCAACGAACGCCTGGAAATCAGGAGCAATGCCAATTTTTCCGATGTTATCACCTTGTATCAGAACGGATGTGCCAACCTGCAGGAAATTGCCTGCAACCATAAAGGCGGCATTCTGGAACTGCCTGCGCTGACGAACGGTCAAACCTACCTGGTTCAGATTGCCGGAAACTTCGCTACTGTGGAAGGTAACCTTTGCCCGCAACTAAACCGGAAACCGGTAGAAGCGCCGGCCAATGACGATTGCCTGGCGGCCGTTTCCATCGCCCTCGGCAGCCAGTGCACAGCGTCGGGCAATTTGAACGCAACTTTTTCGGGCAAACAACCTTCCTGCGTGGTGGATGCCGACCGCGATGTATGGTTCAAATTCACGGCGCCCAGTTCCGGCACCGTCCGCATCAACAGCGGCGCCGCGTTCGAGCACGTTATGAGTGTGTGGCAGGGCTCCTGCAACAACCTGCACGAAGTATTTTGCGCTAAAAATCCGCTGCGCTGCAACGGGTTTATTACTGTTGGAAATCTCAGCGCCGGACAAACGTACCTGGTGCAAATCGCTTCCTGGAACAGCGCGGCAGGTTTGAACAGCGGCAATATTTGCCTGAAAATAACAGACGGACTTACACCGCCCGAATTCCAGCCCATGTCGCTGCAGATCGAAGAGAATTGTATCGGCGCAGGGCTGGCCCAACTGAAAGTAAACGCAAACGATGGCGTGGCGCCGTATGCCTATCAGGGCACTCCGGACGGACAGATCCTGAACAGCGGCGACATTTACCTGGTGATCGCCACGGATGCAATGGGTTGCGAGCAATCGATCGTCGGGATCGTTGATGAATGCCTGGCCAACGACTGCAACGTGATTGCTGCCCTGACGGCTGAAACGCCGACCTGCTCGGAATCTGCCGACGGAACCCTGAGCGCCAACGTGGTCGGCGGGGTAGAGCCTTACGTCTATCTATGGTCCAACAATGCGACCACTGCTTCCATTCAAAACCTGAGCGGCGGAATATACACGGTTACGATCACGGATGCGGTTGATTGTGAAACAGTTATCACACAACAACTGACGGCCCCGTCTCCTATCACGATTATCCCGTCGGGTATAGAACAACCTTCGCAGGGACAGAGCAATGGAGCCGTTTATGTGGATGTATTCGGCGGAAACGGTATTTACTCTTATGCATGGCTGCTCAACGGCGCACCGTTTGTGAACTCAGAAGATCTGACAAGCGCTCCGGCCGGGGAATATGAATTGCAGGTGACGGACGGGAACGGTTGCGTTTCGACGTTCGCTTATACGTTGACTGAAACAGTCGGTACCAGTCAGCCCGGTGAGCAGATTTTTGCGGAAGTTTTCCCTAATCCCGCCCGCGAAAAAGCCACGCTGGCGGTGGCGTTCCCCACCACACGCGCCTTGTACTGGAGCATTACGGATGCAAACGGCAGGGTGCTGAAAAACCAGGCTGCGGGCCAGGTGCGCGAACAGAATATTTCACTGGAAATCAAGGACTTGCCTGCTGGCGCCTACCAGGTTCGGGTGATCACCGAGCACGAACATTTCGTGCAGCCGCTGGTGGTTGTGCGATGAATTTTGGGATTTTGTACCGAAACACTAAATACGAAACACCATACACTCACTTCAGTGCCACTTACTGGTATCCACCAGCGCGCCGGCCTCGTTCAGCAGTTCCTTCATTTTGCCGCTGTCGTTGGCAAAAATGCGCAGGTTTTTTTCGTGCTGTTCCAGGGTGAGTCCGTGCATTTCCAGCACCTGCCTGAAATATAACTGTGCGAGGCTGTCTTTTTCATATCCTGCAATGCCGTTGGTGGCGGCGTCCGCAATAGCCAGGTCGGCTAATATACGGGCCATCTTGTCTTCCGACACGGTGGGTTGCTCCACAGATTTCTGGAAATTACAGGCGCTGACAAATGTCGCCATCAGCAATACAATCAAGCAAATGCGCATGGGTGATGTTTTAGAAATGCAGGGTATTTGTTTTTTCGAGTATACGAGGATGCGAGTATTTGAGCATAATTGATTCGTTGTCAGTCAGATACTCAAATACTCGCATCCTCGAATATTCAAAAAAACAAACACGCTCTTATATTGAAGCACGTTACCGGTTCACTTCTTTCGGGAAAAAACGCGCTTTCACGCGGCTGTTCCCCTCATACAGCGTATTCCAGTGTTCTGCTTCCGATTCAATCTGAACGATCCCGCAGGTTGGAATGTTGTCTATGTAGTTTTCCGAAAACAAGTTGGCTACTTCCGTAAAAGTAGGATTGTGACCGAACAGGCATACCACCGTTGCACTGTCGGGCAAATTACTGATAATACGCAGGATGTCGGTGGGGGCCGCTTCGTAAATATCCTGCTCCCGAAGCACCTGGTTTTCCTCTATTCCGAATTTTTCTGCAAAAAAAAGCGCCGTCGTAATGGCGCGTTTGGCAGGGCTGCTTACCAGCAAATCGGGTTTAATGCCTTGATCTACAAGCAATTGTGCCATCATCGGAGCTTCGCGGAAACCGCGTTCGTTTAATGGGCGGTTGAAGTCGCGAAGGCCCGGATTGTCCCAGCTCGACTTGGCATGGCGGATAATATATAAGGTACGCATAGCGGCAAAGGTAAGGTTCGTTGTTTGTAGGATGCAGCAAATTATCGTACATTTGAGGTTTGGCTATTGAAAAACACCCCGGAATCCCACATCTGATTACCATGCAACAAAAACTCTGGCTTAAAGATTTTGAACACCACATCAATGCACAAACCTGGATTGCGGCGGAAGCGCTGCTACAGGCCGGTGCGGTGAAAAACCTGCGCGAGGTGGAAAAACATTTTTGGGTAGCGTTGGTAGCATCAGACGAAGGGCATTTCGAGACCGAGATGATCATCACCCCGCACAAGATCAAGGCATTTACCTGCGAGTGTTTTGGAGAAGGCAGGCGCCTGATATGCCCGCACATTGCGGCTTCCCTGCTGAAACTGCGGCAGTTTCTGGAGCAACGCCTGGAAGAACGCCGCGTCAAAGCCGAGCTACAGGAACACAAGGAACGCAGCCGGCTCACCGTGCAGGATGCATTGGAAAATGCCACGCCGGAAGCCATTACGGAATTTGTACTGGAATACGCCCGCCGCGACCGCGACTTTTCACTGGCCCTTAAAACCTGGTTTGCGGGCCTGGTAACGGCCACTGAAAACCCGTATCTCCTGGTGCTGGAATCAGTCATTCCGAAAGGGAAAAATTTTCGGGAACCCGAATTCCGACGCCTTCGCAAAACGCTGGACGACCTGTCGATGCAGGCGGACAGTGCCTTCGGCCTCCGCAATTTTCAAACTGCATTTCAGATTAATGCGGCTGTTTTAAGAAAAATCGGGGCCTTCCTGCCCTTGAATTCCGAAACCCGTTACACCAATCTGTTGCAATACTACCAGACAGCCCTGCAGCAATTGTTCGCACTGGAAAAAGACCAGGTCGCGCAGGAATTGCGTGATGCCATCTGGGATTTGCTGTTCGAACAGGGTCGTACGGGGCATCTGCCTGCCGAAAGCCAGCGCGAAGCCATTCGGTATCTGAGCAAATCGGCCGGCGAGGCACACAAGTTCGAACAGTTCAACCGACTGTTCGATGAAACGCCGGCTCCTGCTCCCCCGTTTATTCTGCATCTTTTTGTCGTGGCACTGGCCGAACGGGGTGCTGCGTCTTCCGTGGCGCGTGTCCTGGAAGATTTTTTGGAGCAACCGGAAAAGGTGAAAAATGCGATTCTCATCCTGTATTACCTGCATTATTGGGAGGCTGTTACACTTGCCGGCGAGGCATTTTTGAATAAAGAAGGCCTGTCTGCGGGCTGGCGCCGCGAAATGGAGGATATCCTGCTGTTTATCGCCGAACAAACAGGTGACACGGAACGCCAGCGCGCACTGCTGCGGCAGCGGTTTCTGCTGTCGGGTAGTTTTGAATTTTATGAAAAATTAAAACGAGCCTCCGGAGCCGAGTGGACCGAAACCCGGGAGGAACTGGCCACCACGTTGCAGGCCAGGGGAGAACGCCATAAACTGGCTTCCATGCTTGCGCTCGACCAGGAGTTCGACGCCCTTGCACAATTATTACAGGAAGAAACGGATATCAGGCAGTTGCAGCGATTCGAAGCGCTTTTTCTAACCGATCACCGCGCATTTGTTCGCGACCGGTACGTGGTTTTGATGGGTGATTACCTGATCGATCATTTCGGCCAGCCCGCAGCCGCTTACGTCCGCCAGCAACTGGCCGTACTTTTGCAAAAAGGGGAGCCGGAGTTGGTGCGCGAAATTATTCTCGCCCTCACCGCCCGCTATTCCGACCGCACTTCATTGCCGGAAGAACTGGCCGAATTGTTCCCGAAAACGAAAAAAAGAGTATTGCTTTGAATGATGAATGATGAACGATGAATGATGAATTTTTGGTGGCAAATTTTGGCTTGTACAATGAAAATGCCAATGGTTGCCAGCAAAATTCATCATTCATCATTCATCATTCAAATTTTCATCACCTTCCCTCTAAACACGTATTGCGCCTGCCGGGCTGTTACTACATACATGCCGGCTGGCCAGTTGCCGGCCGGGATCATAATGTTTTTGAAACGGTTCAGGTGTTCTTTGCCAGACTGAAAAATACGCCCGTTCAGATCGCTGACCGACCAGGTCCATTCACCTGAAATATCCTCGGGGAATGCCAGCCGCACATAATCGGTTACGGGCTGCGGGAAAACATGTAATTCCATGATCGATCTGGGTGTAAGAGAAGAAGGGGTTGCTTCACTGAGTAGTTGGACGCAATAATCTTCAACCTGTCCGTATTCGAATGATTCGCAGGGGCCTGGCATCGTGTTGTTCAGGTTTTTATATTTCATCATCACGCGCATACGGGTGAGGCCCTGCGTAAAAAACGGAGGTGGAACAATTTCTCCGGAAATAGGTCCGTCGTGCGCATATCCGGGATCGAATGCCAGTTCACCGAAATCTTCAAAATCACCGTCCATATTGAAGTCGATATAAATCCTGAAGAACTCCTTATAGGGCAGAGCGGCGAAACCGGGCGTAATGGTCACGGGCAGGATATTTTGTGGATGTATCTGCAGCAAATTGTCCGGATTGCCAGTGAAATTCTGATACCCGGAGCCGGCTGTTCCCGAGGTATTGGACCAGGAATCGATGGTCACGTTTTCAATCCATTCATACGTAGACTGTCCGGAGGCTGCCGGGCAGTAACCCGCATCCAGGCAAGAACCGCAACCGGCCGTTTGAAAATAGACGGAGGCGCCGTATGTCGTGCTGCCTGTATCGCAGCGCGTTTGTACCTGAAGTTCGTAGCTGGTACAAGGCAGCAGACCGGATATTTCGCAGGAAGTTTCACTGGTTTCCCATTCATCCCACACAGTGGCACTGATCGCTTTGATACGGTACCGGTAACCCGTAGCGGCGAGCACTTCCGTCCAGGAGCCTACACAGCCGGTTGTGGTTGTCAGGGTGATTTGCACGTAAGAAGGCGGGGCGCAGCAACCGTCGGATAAAAATATCACCGGCTCCGACCAGTTACTCCATGCTCCGGTGGAACTGCAAAAAGCGGATACGGCAAATTCATAGGTTGTACAGGCATCGAGGTTTTCCAGGGAAAAAGGACTGCTTACATTTTCAAGTTCGGTCCATTCCGAATCGTCTGTCGCACGCCAGCGGATTTTGACCGATTGAAAATCTGCAATGCCGGTCCATTTCAGGACTGCCGAATGATCGGAAAGCTCCGGTACATGCAGGCCGAATGGAGCAGGACAAGCCGCACACTGGTTTTCATATTGCAGCAACATCTGGTGTATTTGCAGTCCGCCGCCGCTGAGCGTTTTGCCTTCCAGGTCTGCATTGGGTGAAACGCTTTGCAGGATCAGGCTTTTTACCCATGCCGCTGCCGCTGCCGGATCACTTTTTGCCAGCGCGATCAAATTGGGACAGGGAGCAGAATACAGTAGGCCGACTGCGCCGCTCACTTCGGGGGCTGCAAAAGAAGTACCTGAAAACAGCCCGTATGCATTGCCCGAGGAAGCCGTGTATACATCTTTACCGTACGTACCGAGGTCGATATGCTGTGCGCCCCAGGCGGCATTACCTGCTTTTTTATTATTGTGATCCAGGCTGGTAACGGCAATCAGATAATCACTTGGACAAGTTGTAGGCAGGTCACCGGCTACGTCTACATCAACCGGAATGTTGGCGGTGGCGGCAATACTCAGAATTCCGGCCTTCCCCAGGGTATCCAGTGCAGCGCACCATAGCGGCGCGTCATCGGGATTGCCGTAATCCGTTCCCCAGGAGCAATTGACGGCCACCACAAATGCGCCCTTCTGGCCGAAAGAGTTGTTGTATCGCTGCCGTGCCCGAAAAACGTAATCGTATGCTTCCAGAATAGCAGCCTCCGAGCCGCTTCCGGCGACGAACATCAGTTTGACATTCCAGTTGATGCCGGTAACCCCGAAGGTGTTGTTGCCGCGCGCACCGATGAGAGCGCTGACCGGCGTGCCGTGTGTAGTCGAGTTGCCCTGTATCTGGTCGTTATCGGTCCAGACGTTCCATCCCCGGAAATCGTCGGTGTATCCGTTTTCGTCATTGTCGATGCCATCGCCCGGGATTTCGTTCCGGTTGTACCACATATTTGCAGCAATATCGGGATGATCTGCAGAAATACCTCCGTCTATAACGGCTACCACAATTGTATCGCCGGCGGGCGTCAGACCGCCTGTCGTAATATCCCATGCCGGAATCGCGCCCAGGTCGGCGCCTGCTGTGCCGCCGCTTTGTCCGGTGTTGTTCAGTTGCCATTGCTGCACAAACAGCGGATCGTCGGGGAGCGTATTTCTTTGTGACAGGGTATGGTTGAACTGTGCAGCCTGCACTTCCGGTTGCTGGCGCAGCCAATCCAGCAATTGGATGGTTCCGGATTTTGAATCACCCGGTTCCAGCAACCATATATTAAGCGATGTGGAAACTTTTTTTTCCACAGTAGCAGCAGGCTGGAAAGAGCGCTCCCAACGCGTCAGCACGGCCGCAGGCGACAGGTCGTCGCGCATCCTCACCAGCAGGCTATTGTCGTGCTGGGCCTTCAATTGTATAAAAGAGACAAAAAATAAAAATAAAGTTAATACGCCAGGCAGCGTTTTTAAACTTGCCCCTATCTGCCACGAACCCGACTTGCGTAAACCAGATCCTGCTTCAAAATGTACGCCCAATTTTTGCATTCTTAAAATCGTTTCACAGCGGCAAAAATACCGTTTGAATGAGGGAGCGGTGTTAAAATTAGATGGAGCGTACATTTTTGTCAAAATATTCTGATCTGTTTTTTTACTTTGCGGAGGCTTAACAAAAACTTATTCTCCAAATAACTTTTGGGCTAACACTATTTTTTTGCGTTGCTGACAAATATTCGCAATGTTCGAATGCGGATCAGCCAAATTAATTGCCGATGCTTATTACTTGGAAGTACATGACTTTCACCCAAAAGAGTTTATTCCGAAGCTGGAAACTCCTTGTTTTTATCTTTTTCACCTCTTCCAGCGCACTTCTCGCACAAACGCCATGTAGTTGTACCAACTGCCCGCAATTTATGCCGGATGGATTTACCGGGAGTTTTTTTTTGAACGTTCAAAATGCCTGTAACCCTACGCTGGGACAAAACGGGCAGGCTGTATGCGGTGTCCGGTTACATCTGGAACACGAGTATATAGGCGACCTTCGAATACAGCTGACTTCGCCGGGCGGACAAACAATTACACTTATAGGCCCGGTCGGCTTTTTCGGCGGTACCGATTTTACCGACTGGGATATTACGTTCGTGCCTTGCGGTACCCCTGCTGCACCAGATGCCGGTTTTGCCAACATATGGAACAACAACCAGGCATGGGGGCTGAACGGAAACTATTCCGGCGACTATTATCCGAATGTCGGATGCCTGGAAAACTTCACGGGACCCGTGAACGGAACCTGGACCATGACGGTATTCGACCAGCAGGCCATCGACGTAGGTACGTTCTTCGATTACGAGATCATTTTCTGTGATCCTTCCTGTATCGACTGCTTTACCTGTGCGGCAAATGCCGGCGCCCTGACCCAGCCGGATGTAACGGCATGTGAAGGTGCCGCCACCCTTAACCTTAATGTGCCTCCATCGTATACGGCTCCGAACGTAGCGCCGCCTGCCGCTGATTACGATTACACTTATGTGGTCAGCCAGAATCCGGGCGGAACCATCATTGGCTATGACCCGGATGCAGATCTTAGCGGTTTCCCTCCCGGTTCTTATACCGTTTGCGGCCTGTCTTACCTGACAGGAGACGATGCCTTTTTCCCGCCTCCCGGTTCCATGACGACCGCGCAATTGCTGGCGCAGTTAAACTCGAGTTCGCCGCCTTTTTGCGGAAAGGTAACCAGCAACTGCGTGAATGTTACCATCAATCCGGGTGTGAACGACATCGTCGTATCGAAAGATCTCTGTGCACCTCAATGTACTACCTTTTATGGCACAACATATTGTGCAACTGGTACTTATGTAAAAAACCTTACCCAAAACGGTTGTCCTTACAAGGCAACGCTTATTCTGAATGTTATTCAGCCGGTTGTTAAAAACATTCGCGATACCATCTGCGAAGGAAACTGTTCCATCGAGCCGGGATTCCCGAATGCCTGCGCTGCGGGCGTTTATACACGTACACTTCCGACCTCACAGCCGGATCAGTGTGATACGACCGTACGCCTTACCGTTGTGCAACTGGTGACCAATGTAGTCATACAGCCGCCGGGGCAACTCAACTGTAATCAGCCATCTCTTACCTTGATCGGTACCGGCTCCAGCCCTGGTACTTATCTATGGACGGCGAGTAACGGGGGGCATATTACCGGTGGAACTTCCGGAACCACCGCAACCATAGACGAGCCAGGTACCTATATGTTAAGGGTGTGCCGAACGAATCCCAGCGGGGCCGCTTGTTGTGATTCGGCGACCGTGAACGTAACGGAGGTTGTGACTATGCTGAATAACCCCACGGTTATAAACGGCCCGGCAAGTATATGTCAGGGGGCGACAGGCACCTACAGCACACCGCCGGTAAGCGGAGCGACAACCTATACCTGGACCTTCCCGCCGGGAGTAGTAGTGAATTCAGGCGCCGGTACCAATACGGTAGCCGTGACCTGGAATAACAGCACGGGCGGCAATGTCTGTGTAACGGCCAGCAACAGCTGTAGTTCGAGCACACAACTTTGTATTCCGGTTACCGTCAACCCGACCGTTGTCGCAACACAACCACAGGGAAATGCTACGGTTTGTGGCAACTCGAATGTCACTTATACAATACCCGCAAACCCCAATGTAACCAACTACACCTGGACTGTGACGGGAGGTACCGTTTCTACAGGTCAGGGAACAAACAGTATTACCGTGCACTGGGGAACCGGAGCTACCGGAACCGTGTGTGTAAAAGTCACGGGCCCTTGCGGAACCAGTCCGGACGTGTGCCTGCCTGTTCAGATTACCGGCGCACCTGCCTTGCCGAATGTAATTGGTAATGCCACGGCCTGCGCTACGGGCACCGGTACTTATACCGTTACACCTGTAGCCGGTGCGACCTCTTACCACTGGTTTGTTACCAATGGTACCATCACAAGTGGAAACGGCACCACTTCCGTTCAGGTAACCTGGGATGCGAACGTGAACTCGGGCAGTATTTGTGCCAATGCGCAGAACGCCTGCGATTCCAGCGCTATTAACTGTTTCAACGTAACCCTGAATGCACCGCCAGCCACGCCGGTGGTGACGGGTGACGCAACGCTTTGTTCGGGTACCAACGGCAACTATTCCATCACCGCGATTCCCAACAGCACAGGTTATGCGTGGACTGTTACTGGCGGAACGATCGTTTCGGGCCAGAACACTACCAGCCTGGTGGTGAACTGGGGTAGTGGTACAGGAGGAACCGTTTGCGCACAGGCGCTGAGTACCTGCGGGCCTGGTCCGCAAGGCTGCTTTCCGGTTGTCGTGAAAGCAGTTCCTAATGCCAATGCCGGAAGTACCAATTCCACCTGCGCCTTGAGTATCAACCTGCAGGCCGTCAATAGCGTTACCGGCAGCACCGGCCTGTGGACCACCGTTTCGGGCACAGGTACGGCTACTTTCGGTAATGCCTCCAGTCCTACGTCCAGCGTAACCGTAACCCAATCCGGCCAGTACGTGTTCCGGTGGACGGAATCGAATGGTAACTGTACGGACGATGCTACCGTCACCATTAATTTTAATTCCAACCCGATCATCGGGCAGGTGACTACACTTTGTGAAGGTACCAATCAGAATTATACGGTGTCGTTCCAGATTTCTGGCGGCACTCCACCGTATTCCGTTCCGGGTGGCACCGTGACCGGCAATACATTCACTTCGAATTTTATTGTCAGCGGACAAACGTACTCCTTTGTCGTTACGGATGCCAACGGGTGTTTCTCACCTGCAACCACCGGAAGTTTCAACTGCAACTGTACCAGCGAAGCGGGTACCATGAACCTGCAGGTGCTTTCGGCCTGTGAAGGACAATCGGTAACTGCCCAGCATCTGGGTGGCGATACCCTCGATTTGAACGACGTATCCTCCTACGTGCTGCATACCAATTCCGGCACCTCGCTGGGCAATATCATTGCTCAGAATAATACGGGAACCTTTAGTTTCCTGCCGTCCATGTCCTATGAAACAACCTATTACATTTCATTCGTAGTAGGCAATGATCTGGCAGGTGTGCCGGACCCGACGGATCAATGTCTGTCCGTAGCACAGGGACAACCGGTCATTTTCCACCAGAACCCGGTTTCCAATGCGGGTGCGGATGATGAAATCTGTGGACTGACCATAGCACTGGCCGGAAATGCCGGTAGCGGCACCTGGTCGGTTGCAAATGCTCCTTCAGGCGGTACGATTACTTTCAACGATCTGCACAACAACACAACCAGCATCACTGCTTCTACAAACGGTACTTACACGCTGACCTGGACCCTGGACAACAGTGGCTGTACCGATTCGGATGATGTTGTTATTTCGTTTAACAGTTCTCCTGTAGCGGGAACCGTCACACCTACTTGTGACCCGGCGAATGAAAATTACACCATCACCATTCCGATCAGCGGAGGAGAAGCGCCTTATTCGGTAAACGGTACCGCTATTACGGGTAACACCTTCGTTTCGGCGCCGATCGTCAGCGGTCAGACTTACTCCTTCACCATTACGGATGCCAACGGCTGCGCTGCCCCGGTACTAAGCGGTTCGTTCAATTGCAGTTGTACCAGTGCGGCAGGCCAGATGAGCCTTACGCAATTGAGTGCCTGTCAGGGTGACAGCGTTGCTGCCAATCACCTGGGTGGCCAGACACTGGACGGAAACGACGTTACCGCATACGTACTGCATACCAATTCGGGCTCCTCGCTCGGAACGGTCATCGCACAAAATCATACAGGTATATTCAGTTTCCAGCCGGGCATGATCTACGGCGTTACGTATTATGTTTCGTTTGTTGTTGGAAATGATCTGAACGGCTTCCCGAACCCTGCTGATTTCTGCTTGTCAGTAGCACAGGGCCAACCAGTCGTGTTTTACCAGAACCCGGTGGCGAATGCCGGCGCCGACGATTCCGTTTGCGGTTCCGTGATCACCCTTGCAGGAAGTGGAACGGGAACCGGACAATGGACGGTAACTTCCGCTGTGAACGGAACGCTGAATATCGCCGATCCGCAGAATCAGGCATCCGACGTAACTGCTTCTGCACCAGGCCAGTATACACTTACCTGGACGCTGACGCAAAACGGTTGCACGAGCACGGACGACGTCGTTCTTACGTTCAACGAAAACCCGAGTCTGGCCGATATCCTGCGCCAGTGCGATGCGGCGAATGAAAACTACACCGTTACGCTGACCATACAGGGAGGCACTCCGCCGTATCTGGTAAATGGCAGCGCTATTGCGGATTCGGTGTATGTTTCGGCGCCTATTCCGAACGGACTTGCCTATCTGTATGCGATTACGGATGCCAACAGTTGCAACATGCCCGACATATCCGGGTCGTTCAATTGCAATTGTGCAACGGACGCAGGTACCATGTCGGCTACTACGCTGACTGCCTGTGAAGGGACGACGGTTCAGGCAGTAGCCAATGCCGAC
>Ga0209097_10000912_pt1 | contig 26592 bp, 17 predicted proteins | sample AD_UKC052_MetaG_FD_184419 | JGI IMG/M metagenome (GOLD analysis project Ga0209097, IMG submission 184419) | Active sludge microbial communities of municipal wastewater-treating anaerobic digesters from USA - AD_UKC052_MetaG (SPAdes) (version 2) | ecosystem: Engineered > Bioreactor > Anaerobic >... | reverse complement strand
GCTTTGTTGCCATTGTTCTACCATGGACAGCATAGCGGAACTGTGTTCTTGTCGGATCATAATTTTTTACCAGCAAAAGTCGGCACTATCATGCCTGAAAAAAAGATGCTCGTGGCAGTAGGGATACGACGCAAAAGGAAAATTCTCGGTGTTAATTCCTGAAGGGGATACGTATACTGTAAAATACAAAATCTTTGGAGGTGAAGAAAAATTTAAACAGGTCACCATTCCAAGCCAGGAGGGGAGTCTCACTTTCCAGCTTGATATAAAATATGACCCGCCCAAAGTGTTTACGCTCGAAAATGTGTTTTTTGATACCGGAAAATCTACACTTCGCGCCGAATCATTTAAAACTCTCAATGATCTGGCAGAGGTGATGAAACTTAAACCCACACTTATCATTGAAATAGCCGGCCATACCGATAATGTCGGCACACCCGAATCCAACCTGAAGCTTTCACTTAACCGCGCCAATTCGGTAAAAAATTACCTGGTAAATCATGGTATTGCAACTGAACGGATCTCAACAAAAGGGTACGGCGACACACAACCTGTGGCTTCCAATGATTCCGATGACGGCCGCCAGAAAAACCGCCGGACCGTGGTACATATTTTAAAAGAATAACGCCTTTTATTAAATTAAAAATACGCCCTTACCTGCACACTGCCTACATGAATTATCTTATTAGTGCCGGTTTTCCGGCCATCATAAACAAGGTCGAGTTGCAGGTTATTACCGAGGTTGCGTTGAAAAGTCAATCCCCAGGTGATATTCTGGCCGTTTTTCAGTCCTTCCAGCATCTCGTATGCTAATGAAGTGTTGTCCGAAGCATTATAGTTGATGTTGATATAATTTACCTTGGCCTGCAGGGTACCTTTGCCAGGGAAGTTGTATTTGCTCTCCAGGCCAAAATTGTGGTTCAGGGCACGTTCATTGGGCGATACAGCGGTGTTGCGTTTATCGGAAAAGTTGTAGGTGAGGCTGATGCGGAATTTATTGCCCGGCTGAAAAATAAATTTCGGCTGTATCTCCCAAAAAGATAAATCGTAGTTTCTGGAGGTGAAAAACTCCGAGCCATAAGTCTTTATCCCCTGCATGAATTCAATGTTCGTGTAAAATTTACGGGTGATATTCCATCGGATTTTTATCCCGTATGATTGTTGTGACCGGCTTTCAAAGCCATTGAGCAGCATCATTTTGGAGTTGTTAAGCTGGTACGAAGCTTCGGCAGCAATTTTAGGATGATTTTTGTTGAAAAACAAAACCGTTTTAAACGTGGTGGCTGTTGACATCAGCGTGGTGTCGTTCAACTGAAACATAAAAGGATTGTATGCATGCAGGAAATCCGGCCGTGTAGTTTTGTGGTTTACGCTGTACGACGACTGCAGCGAAAAGCGTGAAACAAACTTCCGGAACCCTTTTTTATTTTTCCACACTATGCCCGGATCGATGGTGATGGCCTCGCTAAACTGGTTTGAATAAGTTTTGATATAGCTGTATGTAGGCGTAAATATCCGTATGTAGTTAGCCTGATCCTTGAATACCGCCACATCAAATTCGTTGAGTTGTTTTACTCCGTCGTTGTTGTAATCGCTCCACACATACACGCCTTGTCCGGGGGTCACCTCCAGGTAGGAGTATTCTTTTTTTTCTTCCATGCCTGAGCCTACTTCATAATAGGTGGTGGACATCAATACATTTTTGAATAAGCGTACATAATATTCTATCCGGCCTATCAGCCGGTTGTCGGGTCTGGTGGCGCTTAGGGCAGAGTCTTTTACCTTCAGCATCCTGTAGGTGGCGCTGATTTTTAAGGTGTTTTTTGGGTTTTTTGCCAGTTCTACCCCCAGGTTGAAATCGTCGGCGTCGGTGGCAAGGCGCAGATCGTTATGTAAGGGCAGGTAATCAAAACGTTTTTTGTAACTTATCTGGTATTTGTTCTTTGCCGAATCGGGACTTGCAAAAAAAGCTTCGTACTGGTTAAAGGCAAAACTGCTTCCCATCAACGAATCGGAAGAGTTGGTGCGGAATGCGTTATGCTCCTGCTCTTCGCGCACCCCAACCGAAAACCATTTGAACTTTTTTATTAGTTGCGCTTTCTGTTTAAAATAGGCGGTCTTATAGGACGGAGTTCGGGTAGCCAGATAGCTGCCATTAAAAGTCAGGAAAAAGTTTTTGTAATCCTGTGCTATGTCGAGCTGGTTTTGAAGGCCCCGGTATGCATCTCCCTGAACATAATATTTTACCTGATAAAAGGCATTTTGGTTTTTTTTGTTGCGAACACCAATTTTTAATGTGCTGATGTTTTCGTAATCCGCCACTGCCTTGCTGACGTTCCAGTCGCGGCTGAATTCTACAGGCCGGTATTGTTCGATGGGCGAAAAATGCCGGCTCACCCATTCGTTAGCAATATCGCCGATAAACAGCCACTCATTGCTGCTCTTTTTTGCAAAAGGCACGGCATTGGTTACAGCTGTTCTGATGGCATAGCCAACATCATCACTTTTATCAAGTGACGAAAACAGGTTTTTGTTGTTGTTGCTCAGGGCCGCTTCAGCAGTGATTTTTGTTGTTTTTCCGATGCCGTAGTCAAAGGCCAGGGTGTACATCTGTATCTTTTTGGGTGCTATCAGCAGGGTTACCGGTTCGTAATCACCACCGGGCTGGCCGCCTTGCGGAGCCACCCATTTGAACACTCTTCCGTTGGCCGAACTTTGTGTGAGCACATAATTGCCGTTTCCACTGCCCACAAAGGCAAAACCAAGCCGGTAAAAGGCACTGTCGGGATTGGTGCTGTAAACAAACACGGAATCATAATATACGGAAGCAACCGTGGTGTCAATCATTTTATACATCACATACGTACTCGAAAATTCTATGCTGTCGATGTTGGGGACTATCGCCAGTTGCACACTGTCGCCAATGCCAGCCAGCAGCATTTTTTCGCTGTCGGTAAGCTCTTGCTGAAGGGGCTGGTTTTTCAGGTCTTGTTCCGAAAAAAAATTAAACCGCACCTGCAGTTTTTTATACTCCATGCCTGCCCCCACATGAAAAAGTGTGCGCGCATAATACCGGTCGGTATATTCAAATTCAACCACCACCCGTTTGTCTTTGGTAATGATATTTTTGGGCATAAAAGTAACTTCCCCAAGATTGTAGTCTATCACATAATCGTTTTCCTGTCCGCGCGTAAGTAACACTCCGTCAATATAAACCCGTTCGGTGCCCGCAAGAATGATGATATAGTTTTCGTTGTTCTGACCGCTGAGTTTGTAAGGTCCCTGATTGCCTTCCAGCACAGCGATTACGTTCCGCGCATACCTTCCTTTCGACAAAGCCCCGCTGCCTTCAAGTTTCAATTTAATTTTCTCTTCGGGATGTTTTTTTAAAGGAATTAGCAAGTTCGACTCGATAAGGGCGCCCTGGGCTTTTTTGTAGAAGTTCATAAAATAGCTTTTCGGTGGCCCTGTCTCAAAATCGCCGGCGATCAGCTTATGGTTTTTGTTGAACAACTGAATGAAAACCTTGTCGAAATCCTGCAATTGCTGTGTGTTGCCATCGGGTTGTATGGGGATGTTGTTGTCGGTTATTGCTGCCAGAACCTGTATGTCGTCAGACAGGTAGCCCGAAAGCTGAAGATTCAGCGCGGAGTTGACCACCAGGTCCTGATTGTTGCCTATGGATATTCCCCGCGAGATATTGCCGCTGCGGTTCAGCGTACCCCATTTGAATATGTCTTCTGTTGTGTTTTCATATTTATACAAAAAAGGGTTATCCAATCCGGTAACAGGACGGTTGATGATACCAGGCTGCTTATGCCGCTGCGTAGCTGCCAGCGAAAAAGGAAAAACCCGGTAAGTTATTTGCAGGTTTTTGTTTTTTAGTTCATTATCAAAAAAAACCGGATCGGTAATGATAAGCACTCCTTTGGCATAATCAATGCGGTATTTTGAAGTGTCTAGAGGTAGTCCTGCTGCCGTGGTGATAATAATACTTTTGGGTATCAGACTTAGTGAATCAATCAGCAGGGTGTCTTTATCGGGGGTAAGGGTTTTAAGCCTGAAATTCGAAAAATCCTGTGCATACAATCCCGTTGCGGCCAGGAAAAAAAACAAAAATATGTAAAGGATTTTTTTCAAAATTAATGCCTAAGGATATTGCGAATTTATCAATAAAACGGGTATTTTTTAAAACTCAAATTTATGATAAAAATTGTAACCTTTCATGGTGCTTGTTTTGATTAACTGCGGTTGCTGGCCGTTATGACAGCAGGCGGCAAAAATCAGGCAAACAATTCCGGAAAATGCCTACATTTGTACGTAGAAAAACAACACCTCATGAAATCAATGACCGGTTTCGGCAGGGCAGTGTGTGAATTGCCCGGGAAAAAAATTACTATTGAAATAAAATCTGTTAACAGCAAACAACTTGACCTGAACATAAAACTGCCGGGCTTGCTTCGCGAAAAGGAAGCCGATATCAGGTCGTTGTTATCAAAACAATTGGAACGCGGCAAAATCGATTTTTATGTGAATCTTGAGCCTCTTGTTTCCCAGGGGGCATTTGCACTGAACACTGCGCAGGCAGCCCAATACCACGAGGGGATAAAACAATTGTCCCAAGACTTGGGTTTGCCAATGCCTCAGGAGGTGATATCGCTTTTGTTACGCATGCCCGATGTGGTAAAAAATCCTGTTGAGGAACTTAAAGAAGAAGAGTGGATGCTATTGAATCAGGAGATTGAAAATGCGGTTTCTGCACTGGATATTTTTCGCCGGAAAGAAGGGGCCGTACTCCAAAAAGATATACTTCAGCATATTAGTATCATCGAAGACGGAATTCCCAAAATAGAAAGTTACGAAAAGGACCGCATACAACAGATACGGGAGCGCATAGGCAACAATCTTTCAGAGTTTTTTGACACGAAAAAAATTGATCAAAACCGTTTTGAGCAGGAGCTGATTTATTATCTGGAGAAGATAGATTTTACCGAAGAAAAAGTCCGTTTGCAGAAACATTGCACCTATTTTCATGAAACTATCAGCGAAGCCGCATCAAACGGCCGAAAGCTTGGGTTTATCACGCAGGAAATAGGCCGCGAGATTAACACCCTGGGATCAAAAGCCAACAACTCTGATATTCAGAAAATAGTCATCGAAATGAAAGATGAACTGGAGAAAATCCGGGAACAGTTGCTTAATGTCCTTTAAAAATTATATCCGCGAAAATCAGCGCGATCAGCGGGAGAACAAAGAAAAATAGTTCCCGCAGATAACGCAGATAAACGCAGAAAAACAAAAATAAATCTGCGAAAATCAACGAGATTAGAGGGGAAAAAAAGAAAGTGATTCCCGCAGATACCGCAGATTATCGCAGAAGAAATCAATAAAATCCTCCGTGTCGCGCCATGCTCTCCATGTCTCCGTGGTTAATTTATACCAATTAGAAATTAAAAATATGCACGGGCTTTATGGTATAATGCCGATGTAACAGATGTTATAGACCAATTCGTTGGACTATAACATATTTGCAATCGGTTTAAATCTGGGAAAATCAGCGCGATTAGCGGGAGAAAAAAGGAGAATGGTTCCCGCAGTCCGCCGCGGCGGAACGCAGATAAGCGCAGAAGAAATCAACAAAATCCTCCGTGCCGCTCTGTGCCCTCCGTGCCTCCGTGGTAGTGGTAAAAGCATATCCTCTGTGCCTCCGTGGTTAATTTATACAAATTAGAAAATAAAAAAATGCACGAGCTTTATGATATAATGCCGGTGCAACAGATGTCATAGGCCAATTCGTTGGACTATTACATATTTGCAATCGGTATAAATCTGCGTAAATCAGCGCGATCAGCGGGAAATAAAAAGGCGGAGACTCCCGCAGATAAAGCAGATTGGCGCACAAGAAATCAACAAAATCCTCCGTGCCCCTCTGTGTCCGCCGCGGCGGATCCGTGTCTCTGTGGTTAATTTATCCCTGACAAAAATCTCAAGCCTCCGGTTGCTGAAGTTCGTTTTTCGACCTTCTTGTTTTGTATAGCGCAAAAGCCATCCCTGCAACAATAATCCCGCTGCTGAGGATAACAAGAATATTATCGGAACTGCCAAAAGTTTCATAGCTCACGTTTGCCGTTCCTTTTGCCGCCAAAAAAGCTACTGCTACCGCCAGGCCGTTGTTCAGGAAATGCACGATGATAGGCAGCCATAAGGTGCCCGACCAGTAAAATAAATATCCTAAAAACATCCCCAACAGAAAACGAGGTAAGAAGCCAAAAAACTGAAAATGAAAAGTGCTGAATAACAGGGCGGTGATGATGATGCCGGCATGGGCGTTTTTAAACCACTCCGAAAACAGCCGTTGCAACACTCCTCTGAAAAAAAACTCTTCGCCCAGCGCCGGCAGTATAGCTATTACCAGAAAATTTATTAGTAAGCCGCCATAGCTGGTGGAACTTAAAAAGGCAGTGGTGATGTCGGAAGCCTGGGTTTCGGAATCCCGCATCCATTGTTCGAGCCACGAATACTTTTCTGACAGGCTTAAGTTTTTGTTTAACTCTGAAAGCCAGTTGATTAAAGGAAGTCCCGCAAAAATAATGCAAACGGCAAACAGCAGCGGAAGGGCTTTTATCCTTCTGTTCAGTTTCAGGTACCCTGGTACGCTATTATCTGCAAACAATGCGAATATCAGCGCCGGGACAATAAACAAAGCAAGCTGGTTGACCACCTGCAGATATTTCAGTTTGGCAATCACCACAGGATCTGTATAATCATTCAGGCCAGACATGGATTCCACAAAGGATTTGCCAAAAAATGGCACGCCTAGCAACATTCCCAGAATATTAATAAAAAAAAGGCAACTGATTACTATTATCAAAAAGTACAGAAGTTTCAGATAGGGCTTTTTATCCTGCAGGAAAGGTTGAAAAATCATATGTTGTGTAATGGGTTTAAAAATAATTTGGAAACAGTTTTTTGATGGTTTTTGTCGTTGGGTTTGCTTCTGTAACATCAACAGATAGTAGGACTTACTGTTATTGTTGTTTTACCGGCATGCAGCCTTATTATGATTTTGTTTTTTGTTTTCTGGGTTTTTGTTTTTTTGGTTTCCGGGCGATGATGGCCATCACATTTTTATCTTTTTTTGCCTCGAGTATGCTGGCGTTTAATTCAAAACCCACCAAAAGTGCCAGCGAGTTTAAATACAGCCACATCAGGATCACAATAACGGTTCCTATAGATCCATAAACGGCATTGTAACTGCCAAAATTTTCCACATAAAACTTAAAACCTATAGTAGTAACAATAAACAAAAGGGTGGCCAGCGTGCTCCCTGCCGAAATAAAACGAAACTCTTTCCTTTTTACCGGGCCAAGGTAGTATAGAAAAGAAACCACAAAGAAAATCATCAGAAAAATAATTATCCATTTCGAAAATCTGATGATAAATAACAATACGCTTTCCTCAATGATGTGTGCCGAAATAAGGTAATTAATACCGGTAGTGCCAAGCATGATTAACGCTATGGAGATGATTACTATCAGCGTAAGGATGATTACCAAAAGCACGGAAACTGCATACATTTGCCACCATTTGCGGGTTTCAATCTGGTGCGATGTGGCATTAAAGGCGGTTATAAGGCCAAGTATTCCGTTGGAAGCAAAATACAGGGCAAAAATGAACCCAAGTGAAAGCAACCCCCCGTGTTGACGTGCAATGATATCGGTGATGGTTTCGTTGATCATGTTGTTGACATTTTCGGGCAGGGCCGATTGAATGGTGTCCAGCAGGGTGTCCTGGAAGTTGGCAATGGGAATATACGGAATCAGCGTAAACAAAAAAATGATAGCCGGAAACATGGCGATAAAAAATTTGTAAGCTATCGAGCTGGCCCGCGTAGTGATGGCGCCATCCGTCAGCCCCTTGATAAAAAAAACAACCACATCATACAGAGGCATGTCATCAAAGCCGGGCAGGGTTATTTTTTTTGTAACGAGCCTGATAATTCTGAATGTCCGCGAGGACTTTATTTTTTGCAGTATTTTTTTGTTTTTTTTCATTTAACAGCTTTCAGGCTGAGGTCGAGGCTTTTTATCTGATGAGTAACGGCGCCCACCGATATAAAATCTACTCCGGTGAGGGCATATTCGCGGATGTTTTCCAGTTTAATGCCTCCTGAGGCTTCCGTTTCAAATTTTCCGCCTATGATTTCCACGGCTTTTTGCAGGTCGGCGGGAGGGAAATTGTCGAGCATGATACGGTCTACCCGGCCCGCCTGAATTACCTGCTCCAGTTCGTCGAAGTTGCGAACTTCAATTTCTATTTTCAGCTTTTTCCCGATACGGTTCAGGTAATCATGTTCGGCTTCTATGGCTTGTTTGATGCCTCCGGCAAAATCCACATGATTGTCTTTTATCATCACCATGTCGTACAGCCCCATGCGGTGGTTCATTCCGCCACCGAGGGCTACGGCCATTTTTTCAAAAATCCGCATATTGGGCGTGGTCTTGCGGGTGTCGAGCAGTCTTGCACTGGTGCCTTCGAGTTCGCGGACATAGTGGCTGGTGGATGTGGCAATGCCGCTGAGGCGCTGCATGAAGTTGAGCACAGTGCGTTCTGCAATAAGCATCGAACGGCAACGGCCCGTGATATAAAAAACGATATCGCCTTTTTTTATCGGCATGCCATCGGTTATCAGCACTTCCATGCACAGTCCGGGGTCTATTTTTTCAAAAACTAGTTTTGCAATTTCCACACCGGCCACTATGCCGTCTTCCTTGACCAACAGCTTCATTTTTCCTGTTGCATCCTCAGGTATGGTGGCCATGGATGTGTGGTCGCCATCGCCAATATCTTCGGCAATGGCCTGCCCTATAAGATGTAAAATGTCATTCATTTGTAATAGTTAAGCGTTTGCGCTAAATTACAAAAAATTGGGGCAGATAATGTACAATCAGAAAACTATTCCTGTTCGAATTGTAGCTGATGCACCAGCGGAAGGCCATCCCTTTTTTTGATAAGAAAATATGTTTTGAACGTAGCGGCCTTGGAGACCATAGTGCCAACGGCAAACTGCGAACCTTCGGTTGATGAGCCCTGTTGGTTTATCTTAAAGGATACCGGCGGGTATTTGGTAAAGAAATCTTTGACGATCATTTCGGCTTGCGATTTGCTGTAGGTGCCTTCGGTGCCGGGAAGGGTAAGGTCGATACTGGGGCTGAAAAACGATGCCAGTTTTTTTGCATCACCGGCATTGATAGCTGCTGCCACGGCGGAAGTGATGTCGTCCTGAACAAGAGCAAGGGTGGTGTCGCCTGTTGACGGAACAACCTGTTGACCGGCAAAAACACTGCTGGTGATTAAACAAAAAACTACTATAATTAATGAATGTCGCATTATTATGATTTTTTATATTTATTGCAAAAACCAAGCCACAATAACTTCATGAAAAAACAGTAACAAAGTTATAAACTTTTGGCAAAGGTTTTTAATTTTATAATTGTATAATTTTACCACAGAATTTATATCATGAAAATTACATTGCTTTTGACAGGAAAGACGGAGGTGGCTCCGGTCAAGGAATTGATGGAAGACTATGCCAAAAGGTTGGGCCATTATATTAATTTTGAGATAATTGCCACTCCGGAGCTCAAGAATATTAAAAACCTTTCCATTGAACAATACAAACAAAAAGAATCCGAAATACAAAAAAAATATCTGGCAAAATCCGATTTTATTGTACTGTTGGATGAATATGGTAAAGAATACACCTCCGAAAAATTTGCGCAGTATTTAGAACAGAAGACCGGGATAGGCATAAAAAACCTGATGTTTGTGGTTGGAGGCGCCTATGGCTTTGCTGATGAAATAAAACAGATGGCTCATGGCTGCCTGTCGCTTTCAAAAATGACGTTTCCGCATCAGTTGGTGCGGGTAATTTTTCTTGAGCAGTTATACAGGGCTTTTACCATCATCCGAAAAGAAAAATATCATCATTCCTGATTGTTTTTTTTCTTTATTCTCAATCTTTTGCGCTTGTTGAGAAGGATGGCCGCGAAAAACACTACTACCAGCGCTGCAGACATATAAAGGGCAATCTTTCCCAGATAGTCGCCATAGCGGGCATAAAATGTCATGCGGGTATTGGTGTTGATGGCCATGGTCATCACCTCCGGAGTCCAGTAGGCGGTAGGCATAAAGACATCTCCCTTTTGGTTGATATAGGCTGAGATGCCGGTGTTGGCAGCACGGGCTATGCTCCGGCGAGTTTCAATAGCGCGCAGGCGGGCATACTGAAAATGTTGCCTGTGGCCAGCGGTATTTTTCCACCAGCCGTCGTTGGTGATAATGAAAATGAGGTTGGCTCCGTTGCGAATGTATCCTGTAATAAAATCACCGTAGATGGATTCGTAACAAATTACCGGAGCTACTTTGCACGGGCTGTCTTTGGCGCCAAAAGCCGTGCGTTCTTCCTGTGTGCCGTTGCTTCCGGTCATGCCGCCGAGGTCGATGGCGAATTTTTCAAGGGGTTTCAATAGTTTCGGGAAAGGCATCATTTCCACCCCGGGCACCAGCTTTGATTTGTGATAAAGCTGCGGAACAAAAGCAGAGTCTAAATATAGCGCAGTATTGCATACATCATAATAATACTTTCCGCGTTCTGAATAACGGGCTGTACGCGAAAGCTTTTCGCCTTCTTTAAAAATCTTGAATGAAGATATGCCGATGACAATTTTTAGTTTGGGATGTTTGCTTATCAGGCTTTTCAGGCTGTCAATGCTGGCTGACTCATTTATTTCGTCCTCATTGATGTATTCGGGCAACGCCGTTTCGGGGCAAACAAGAAAATCTGTATTGTCATCAACTTTTTGTTTTGCCAGGCCGAGAATGCTATTCAGTTGTTCTTCAATGGTTATGGAGGTGAATTTCCCATAAGGATCCACATTGGGTTGCACCACCACACAGTTGTACGGTGCTTCTTTTTCGGAATAGGAATAATACATGGTTAACGATAGGGCTATCGGGATGGCCATTAGCAATACCGAGGATGTGCCAAACAGATATACGTCTTTTCGGGATTTGAAGCGGCCAAAGAGGCTTGTCAGCAATTTGTAGAAGAGAATATTAAAAAGCAAAATCCAGATATCTCCGCCAAAAACACCGGTAAATTCATACCATTGGACAAATCTGGGATAGTTGGCAAATCCGTTGCCCAGGTTGAGCCACGACCAGGAAAGATCCCAATCAAGATGCAAAAATTCAAAGCTTATCCATAACAAAATCAGCACATAATAACCGCCACGCGATTTAAAAACTGTGCGCCTGATGAGGTGATATGCCAAAAAAGTGATCGCCATAAACAGCGAATTGAGCGCTACGGCCATGGCTACCCCAAAAGTGGTGGAATAATAAATCCACCAGGTGGTCAGGCCGTTCCAGATAAAAAATGCGATATATGCGTAAAAAAATACGCTGGATTTAATGAAATTATGCCTGTTTTTGGCAATATAATCTTCTATGTACAGCAGCGGTACAAAGGCGAAGAAAAGCAAAAAGGGAAAACCCCTGGCCGGCCAGGCTAAAGAAAGTAATAACCCGCTAAGTATTGACAGTAAAACCAGGTGTCCTTTTTTCATCGTTTCAGCAAAACAAGTAGCAAAAATACAAATTATTCGGTAACATCAACGGGCCGGGTTTTTATATAGCTTCAGATAAACCTGTCCCCGGGAGAAGTGTTTCAGCGGTATCCATTGTTGGGCTTTGGCATGAATCGCTTCGGGGTTTTTGATGTTATAGACATTGGATGTGATAACATAACGACAGGTGTCCATATTGGCATGGCTGGCATCAGCATAGGCAAAATCTTCGTCCAGCCAGGATAAAGCCTGGTTATTGGTTACTGGGTAAAACGAATAAATATCCCCAGGACGAATACCCTGATGTTTTACATAAGCCGCCAGGTCTTTCTCAAGCGAAAAATAGGGTAACACTTTTAATGAAGTTTCCCAGGCATTGCCATATTTTTGGGGATAAAAAATAAAGTTCCCTGCGAAAAATCCCGCGAGAATAAGGAGGAAAATGCCAAGCCTTATTTTTTTCAGATGGATTTGTTGAAGGAAATAAACTGTCAGGATTATGAGAAATACAAAGCTTTGCAAAAAATACTTATGCCCGACAGGGTTGGAGAGAAAAATCATTATCATGCTGTTGACAGCCAGGGGTGCGAACAGTAGCCATAAAAGCAGCTTGAGTTTGTGAGTGCGCATTTTTCGGTAATACACCAAAATACAAAGTATGCAAAACAGCCAGGGAAGTATTTTTCCTGAGTCGGTAATTTTCCAAAGTATATAGATAAATTGCCTGATGACCATAGTGGGGCCATTCATGCTGATATGAACAACATTGGCGGGATTGATGATTATCCATCCGGTTACCAGGTAGTGAATTATGCTCCACGAAATCAAAAAAAACATGGCCGGCAGATAAACCAGCACGTCTTTGATCTGCGGCCTGGTTTTATCATAGAGCAACAAAACCATAAAGTGAATAAGGGCCAGTGCGGGGATAAAAAACAATGCCCGGAAAGAGGTTGCCGCCAATAATAGCAGACTCAGAGAGTAGAGCAGGTGTTTTTTCTCCAGAAGGCTTCTTATGGCCAGCAAAACAAAATACAGCAGGAATAAATCATAACCCATCAATATTATCTGTGTGATGAATGCCGGGTCAAACAGCAGCAACAAATAAACCATTGGCAATAACTCCGGTTTGATAAACCGTAGCGAGATTTTTTTTATTTCCAGAAAAATACCAACCACAACGGGGATGATAGCCAGATGGCATACCAGCAGTGTCTTTCCGAAGATGGCACAACAGGCTGCCAGGTAGAGCGCGTTTATGGTCAGCGGCCCGAAATCGGTTTCCAATGGTGGAATAATATGCCGGAACGAATCGCGTAAGTAAAAATTTATGTATTCACTAATGGTAATGTTGTCCCAGAAAAAAGGGAGGTTAGCTGAGAGCAGGATAATGATTACCGCAAGGGCAGAAAAAAATACAAACGTTTTTCCCGGGTCCTGAAAGAAATGAGTTTTAGGAGGATTAATCATTAGAGCTCTTAATGATTTTTTTGATCAGGTATTGCGGTTTGTTGTTCAGCGTAAGGTATATCCTGCCGATGTATTCGCCTATCAGCCCGAGCAACATGGTGGTCATGCCTCCGAAGAAAATTACCAGAACGACAATGGTGGTCCAGCCCTCGACAAAATCTTTTAAAACATAAAATTCATACAAATAGTAAATGATCAGGCCAAGGCCAAACAAAACGATTGCCAACCCCACCAACGTCATGATGCGGAGCGGAACAACCGAAAATCCGGAGAATAAGCGAAACAGCACCGAAAACGACCTGAACAAATTGTAGTTTCCTTTGCCGGTTAAGCGTTTGTAATGGGTTACTTTTATCTGGCAGATATTGTGGGTTATGGTGAGCAGGATGCCGTCGATGTAGGGATATGGCCCCGAAAACCGGTTGATTTCGTTAACGATGGAATGCTTGATAATTTTGAATGGCGACAGATAGATGCCTTTGGGTTTGTTAAGTATCAGACGGGCTATCCGTCCATTGATTTTGCTGCCGATTTTTTTCAGGAAATTGTGTTTTTTCTTTTCATACAGAGCATAACAAACATCATATCCTTCCTTACATTTTTCGTACAGCGCCGGAATGTCTTCGGGGGCATGCTGCAAATCGTCATCCATAATCACGGCATAATTGCCTTTGATATGGCGCAACCCGGCAAGGATGGCGTTGTCCTGGCCCGAGTTTTTTACCAGGTCGATGGCCGTATAATTGGTGTTGGCGGCGGTCAGTGACTTCAAAACCTCCCAACTGTCATCATGGCTGCAGTCGTTAACAAATATCACCTCGTGAGGAAGCTTGCTGAGGGCAGCGCTGATGCGCCGGGATAATTCCGGCAAAATACTGCTGCTGTTATATACAGGGATTACTATGCTTATTTCGGGGGCTGGCATTTGTCAAGAACTATAATAATATCTTTTTTAAAATGTTCGGTTTTATAGGTGGTAAAATTAAACTTTTTACCTGACACTTCGATTGTTTTCAGCAGGTCGTTTTCTATATACCGAAATTCTTCCGGGCCGTTACCCGCATCGGAAACTTTTGCTGCCAATCGCCCCCACAAATTTTTTTTGGCTGAAATATTTTTTACCGGTTCGGAAATGATGATCCTGTTAGCTGTTGTAAATAAAGCATTCAGGATTTTTTCAGGTTGTTCATGAAAATGATATAACGATCCGGTAATTATGTTTGTATCGGCAGGGGGAAGCGTTATTTCCTGATTTTTCAGGTCGATTTGCTGTGCACGAAAATTGTTTCTGATGGCTCTTCTGACAAACGTCTTGTTTACTTCAAAGCCTGTCCAGCAGATATTGTTTTTTTTGCAAAAAGAGGCGATGAAAAGATCTCCGAAACATAATTCATTTACCGATTTCCCTGTGATGTATGACGTTACCTTCCGAAACCTTTCTTTGTAAGAAAAGCTATATAATAAGTTCATAGCAAGGCGGTACAGCAAAATGTTACGGTAGATAATTCCGGGAGGCATGATGTGCGTGTTAGTTTCCAATCAGGTACATCTTGCCGAATTCTTTTTTGAAATACTGGTCGGCATCGGTTTTTCGGAGTTCGAGGGTTTCGTCGTTCAGGCGAGTTACCACGCGGTACAGGTACACGCCATTGGCCAGCCGGTCGCCAAATTCATCGGTTCCGTTCCAGGCATATTCGGTAATGTTGCGGCCAATGTGTATGGGGCCAAGTTCGGCAAGGTCAATTTCGCGGACTACCTTTCCCGAGATATTCATAATCTGAATCTTGAAATAGGTAGGCACTTCTGATCCGGTAAGGGTAAAAACAAAGTGGGTGGCATTGTTGAACGGGTTGGGCCAGTTCATAACATGCGTTATCGAAGGTTTGTTTACCACTTCAAAGGAGATGGCGTATTCGTTGCTGCCGCTTTCGTTGTGCGATATATCACGGGCTTCTACAAAAAACTGATACACACCGTCCTGTAAAAAATCAGGGTTGTAAATTATGCGGCAACTGTTGTTGGGCAGCGAAGCCGGAATAAATTGCAGGATTTCCTGGCCTTGTTTCATAAAATACACTCTTTCTCGGGTGTTGTTTCCTGGCACTTGCAGATATACCCTGAAGCAGGCGGTGTCGTTGAGTGCGAGAAATTTGTTTTCATCTTTCAGCGAAATTTGAATTTCGGGTTTGGCCGAAACGATATCGCCGTCAAAAATATGGATACCGTCAAAAGTTACGTCAAGCATAGGATTGATACGGTCGCGGTCAACGAGAAACTTAATTTCCCCAATATTGTTGAAATGTGTCTGCTCTATCTGGTCGAAGTCGGGGTTAACCTCTACCCATAAGCTGTTGAGCCCGCTGAGTCCGTTGGTGGAAAACGTTATCGTGTCGGTCAGGATATCTCCTGAAGGATGCGGACGGTGCCTGAAGGAACCCAACGGATGGGTAATCATGTTGTGGTCCACCACCCAGTATTTGATCAGCAGGCTGTCCATGTCATAGTCGCTGATGTTCTGCGTAGCCGTGGAAAACAGGATATTTTCTCCTTCGGCAATGGTATCATTAAAAAAAGCAAAATGTAGCGAAGGGTTAAGAGCCGTTTCGGGAACGCCTTCGTACAACACCTGCCAGCGTCTCATCTGGGCGGGGGTGTGCAGCGAGTCGTCGCGCATGGATACCAGCAGTTTCAGGTAAGGATATACCGAAGCGTTGATGCGGGTGTTCAGATTATAGATATCGGCTGAGTCGGGAGGAAGGTTTTGTATCAGCGTATCGGTTTGGCCATTGAATTTAATGCCTAAAACAAAGAGTTTGGCGCTGTCGGTGTTGGTTGGTTCAAAAGGCTTTTTCCGCCAGTGCAGCGATCCCCAGCTGGAGGCGGGTCCGATAAGTTCGGATTCGATATATCCTTCATACCATTTGGTGGTAACGCTATCGTAGAGCTTTACGATGGAGGTTATGGCTGAACCCTGCAGCTCGTGGGCGCTACCAATGGCCCCGCCTTTTTTTCCGAAAATAATATACGGGATGGTGTTGGGCAAAGTACGAATATGCGAACTGCCAAACGACTCGAAACTCTGGTACTGGTCTTCGCTGTAATCTTCGGCGTAGTGGTTGCGGTGGCTGTAAGCAAGTATGTAATTGCCATCAGGGACATTGTTGATAAAACTCCTCATAGCTTCGCGTTCTGCAAAGGTGTTGCATGGAAATTCCCATCCGGCTTCTGTTTCGGGTTGTGGCATTGCGTAATTTATCCAGGGTTCGCCCGACACGCTGTCGATAACGGCCAGAATCATACCATTGCCGCCCGGGCCCATATATGCCCATTGGAATTTCATCACATTGTTTACCTTGTAATATTCATCCTGCCAGGGAATATAAGGGTAGAAGCCGGTCTGGCACGTCAGTGATTTCACGTCGTTGACAAAATCAAAACGGCGTTGCGGCTTGTTATATTTTACATACCGGTACCTGTCGTTTTTAAACTGGTGAAAATGCGCTTGTCCCCAGCCTCTTTTGCCGTTAATATACTGAAACGAACTTTCGCGCCAGTTATAGGAATGTTGGTCGTTAGAGTCGATACTGACACGCCAGAAATATACAATGCTGTCGGTAGTAATAGGGAAATTGGGTGTCCACGGAACCACGCCTCCGGAATGGTTGATGTGGAAGACCTGTTTTATCGGGCTATTGAAAGCATCGGAGGTGTCGAGCTGAAATTCATAATCCTGAGAGCCGATGAACGCATCGCTGGTGGAGGCCTTTAATGTTAGCGGCAGTGCCGGCATCACAGCATATTTGTAAGGATATACAGGTACGATATCCGATGATTTTATCATCAAGGGAACTTCGGTAATATTATTAATTTCTGAAATTTCATCGATGGTCTGGTAGCAGTCGAGATAGATTCTGAATTTGTTCAGGCCAAGACCGTTAATGATGTCAACGGGCACCCGCAGGGTGAGGGTGTCTTTAAACAGCGGTGCTTTGATTTTGTTGAAGTAGTTGGTGGGCGTGATGCCGCCGGGAAAGGTGCGTGTTGTTTGTACGATGATGGAGTCGTTGATAGCTCTTCCAATGTTGGTCGAAACGATATGGATATTGAACGAATCGAGGTCGGAGGTTACCTGCGGGGGAGTAAAAAACACATTAGGCGGGGTGATGGCGTAATCGGGTTTGGCAAAAGAGTTTAAAATGATGGCAGGGTCGCCGTGCAGCACCATGGTAAGGGTGTTTTCTTTGATAATCAGGTCGGGGCCCTGGATGGAATCAATAGTGTTTTTAATAATCTCTCCAATGGGCTTCCCATAGTTTTTATAACTAATCTGGTGGTATAATTCATCTGAAAAAACATTCAGTGCGGCAGGTATTCCCAGAGAAATGGACGCCAAAAAACCTATGGAGCCTTTATCTTCAATCAGTACGAATTCTTCGCTGGTGCTGTTTTGGTCCAGATAGATATCGCCGGCCCAGCACGAATTGGCAAGAATAAAGGGATATTTTCCGTAATTCTGATATTCTGAGGGAACATCTACAGATACGTCAAAACCCACGGAGGCTGCATGTCCGAAAAATGTCATCAAAGTAACCCCGTTGTTAATGATGTTGCGTAGCGAGTCCGATTGGTTTATCTGCATCGGTTCCGAGGATGTTTTCAGGAAAGTGCGTACATGGCCGCCGAACAAAGGGTCTTCGATAGTATGTTTGTAGTGATTCAGGTAGGCGGCCAGCATATTTTGTTCGCTCAGGTTGCCGCCCCCGCCAAAATGCAGGATGGTTTTCATCCATTCCTGAGGTGTTTGTTGCGCAAGTTCAAATTGCTGGACCTTGTCGAGATAGATGGCTACATCTTCGGGGGTACGTGCACTGAGGCGTCCGGTAGGTATGGCCGGCATAAAGAGACTGTCTATAATGCCCTGAGAAAAAAGCAGGTCGGAAGGGGGATAGCCAAAAGAGGGCACCAGCGTCAATTGGTTGTGGTATGCATCGGTGCGGTATTGCGGCAGGGAACCATCGGAAGCGGCGCGGTATCCTTTGCCAACAAGGAATAATCCACGGGGTTTTTCGGCAAAATGATAAAAAGCAAAGCGGGCAAAATTTCTTATCGCAAAAGCCGACTTCAATACACCATAACCAAATTGGTCGTAAAGGTGTTCGACATTCACTGTTAGTGCGTGATAGCCTGTGGTGTTGCGGTAACTTTCATAATTTTCGGCTTCTGCCCATAAAGAAGGGTGCGTCAGGATAAGATAATCGGTAAACTCTGTGTTGGCAATAGTCTGGTAATTAATGAATTTGGCATCGTAACTTACCGGGTATATCTTGTTTATTGGTTTTATGTTGTTGTCGGATGTGAGGTGACAGAATTTTTCGCCTCCCGAGTTAGACAGCAGGCATTTGAATGCAGTGCCATCGTACACCACTTTTATGCGCCGGTGGTTGGTGATATCGTACAGCCTGGCTGTATCGCCCGATGGGATATTGAAATTGGTAAATTGCAGCAATGATTTTGCCTGAAGGGCATCCATAGCCGAAAAATCAAATACGGAAACGCCGCCCAGGTTGAGGGTGTGAGGATATTTAATCTGTATATAGGCAATAGTGTTTCTGTCGGAGCCCACGCCCAGGTCGTTCACCGAGCTGAATACAAATGGGGTGGAGGTGTTGCCTATTTGCGCAACAGGGATGGTGTAATTATACCGGAGCACCTGGTATCCGTCAAATAGCGTGTCAATGGTAATCCCCGCAAAGTTTATATTCAGGTGATGATCTATGTAAACTCCGGCATAGTTTGATTGCCCGAGGACCACAAAATCCACTTCCGCGTCAGGGCCGTTTGCGTATTTGTTAGCGGATGAGATGTTTTTTGTAACAGACTGCCCGACGTTGAATCCGTTGTCGAACCATCCCTCATTGGCGGTATATTCAGGATCGGTGATGCCTCCCGAGTTTGTTTCTCCCGCGTAATAGGCGGAGGTATAGTTTTGGCGGACAGTGTTGAAGATGTAAGGCACGGGCGAGTAGCTGCTGAAATTCACATCGTTGTCGGACTGCAACCTGCGGTTGCTGAACGAGTTGTTCCAGGTGATAAAATATACTGAGGAGTCGCTGAACAGGCTGTAGGCCTTGTTGGCCTGGCCTTCCGGGTTTTTGTAGAGCGGGGTGTCTAAAGTTCCGTCGTTTTTTTCTGCGTAAAACTCTATATAGTCGCCGGGGTTAAAAATGTTGTCGTTTTCACCCTTGATGTAGATATATTGTTCTATGCCTTTGTTGAAGACCTGTATATTGCGGGGGTTAACGCTGCCCAGGGGGAAGCCGTTGCTCAGCAGGGTGTTGTAATCAATGCGGTAAACACCGTTTTCGTGAATATAAACTTTATAATAAGATTGTGAATAGTTGATCCATTCATTGCCGTATGGTTGCGCAAAGGCCGGCAGGCATAAAGAGAAAAGAAATAAAACAGATAAAAGTCTTTTCATAGGCCTTAGAAAAAGCTGTTTTTTTGTTTTTCTTGATTTTTTTCGACAGCGGTTTTTTTAGGGTTGATGTTGAGTTTAACTGAAAAAACATGTGAATACAACGCTATGGAAGCATTGCCAACATCAGTAAAGGCATAGTCGATGGCTACAATTTTTTTAATCACAATACCTACGCCGATGTTGGGCTGAAAGGATATTTTTTTCTTGCCGTCGATATTGGTTTCTTTTTGTATGTTTCCGAAGCCTCCCCGCAAAAAGACCATGTCGTTATAGCCAAATTCGAGTCCGCCGTGGGGGTCAATGGAAATGGGGTTGCTTCTGATAAGGACGTTGCGTTTTCCGTCGAAGGTCATGTCGAGGTCGATGGCCACCAGGGCAGAAAACTTTTTGGGAAAATCAAAGCGGCGGGCGGCACCCAGGTTGAGGCGGGGCAGGGTAAGCTCCAGGGAGTTTTCGGGTATTTCGTTGCCTGTCCGGGTAAACACGTCTTTCATGTTGTCGTCGAGATTGTATTTCCAGGCGTTGAAAGTAGAGGTGATGTCTCTTGCTGTAGCTCCGAAATGCCATTTTTTCAGGTCGTACTGTACTCCGATATCCAATCCGAAACCCCAGGAATGAGCAAAAGAACCCACCTTGCGGTAAATTATCTTGGCGCTGCCGCCGTAGCGGAGGCCTTCAATTTTTGATTTTCGGGCATAGGACAGGAGTATGGCATAATCGGCAGCCGAAAATGTGGTGACGCGGTCGTAATCAATGTTCCCCTGGGCATCAATCAGTTCGGTGGTGTTGGGGATATCGTCAACGCCGAAGCGTATGAAGGTAAGTGCCGCCGTGCTTTTATCGTCAATCTGTACGGCCAGCGCGCCATAGTCGTATTTTGCTATGCCGGCGAAATATTCTGAATGCATCAGCCCGACCTGGAATTTGGAAGGTACCATGGCCAGGCCGGCAGGGTTCCAGTATCCCGAGGTTACATCATTTACAAACGAGACATTGGAGTTTGACATCCCCAGGGCACGGGCGCCTACGCCAATAGACAAAAATTCATTGCTATACTTGGGAGCCTGCGCATGGACCATGCCCATGCCAATGAAGCATACTATAGTGATGGTAAAAAACTTACGAATCATTCTCTGTTGCTGTTTTTTAATGGTGCAATAGTAACGGGAAAACACTTAAATAATTATAAAATTATAAAAAATGTTTCATAAAGGTATAAAAAAAAATATTATCAGGCGGTTAACAAAAAAATAATCAGCCTATTTCAACAGGCAGGAAAGACGTTTTAGCTCTATTTCAGCTACTTTGGCCTGATATTGCAAGTTTACCAGGAGGTAAGCCGAGTTTTCATAACTCTGCTGGGCGGATTTTAAATCCAGGATGGTAGCCTGGTTCAACTGAAATTTCTGAAGTACCAGCGCCACCAGTTTTTCAGAAAGTTGAAATGAGGCCTGTTGTATATATAGTTGGTCTAAAGCATTTTTGTATGCCTGATGGGTTTTTCTTGCTGATGAGGTCAGTTCGTTAAATAAATTTTCTTTTTCCAGCCTGGCAGTGCTGGTATTAAGCATAGCGGTTTTTTGACGTACGCGGTAGGTGCCGCCGTTAAATATCGGTATTTGCAGGTTGAGGCCGGCATAGGGGCCATAATTAAGGCTTGTCAGGGTGTTCCCTTTAGTGTTTTTAGCAAACCCTACCTCATAGGCGGTATTTAGCCGAAGCGATGGCATACGTTCTGCGCGGGCTTCTTTGGCAAGCTGTTCACTGATCTTTATCTGCTGTTCGGCGGTAAGGTATTGGTAGTTATCTTTTAAAAACAGCAACACCGAGTCGAGCGTAATTTGCGGATCCACAGTTATCAGGCTGTCTCCGGTAATAAACTGTTGTTCCTGGCTGCCACCCATTAACTGCAACAACTCTGTTTTTGAGTTTTCAATAACGAGTTGTTGTGAGCGGAAATTTTGTTCGGCAAGGTTGAGGTCGATTTGTGCCTGCATCATGTCGGCGTCGTTAGCCATGCCAACATTTTTCTGAGCCGAGATGATTTCTGATTTTTTCTGCGAAATATCAATGGTGCTGCGTATGATTTTCAGATAGCTTTCCTGCCTGATAATTTCGTAATATTTGAGCACGATGGCAGCCAATGTGTTTTGTATTTCCATGTTTAATTCCAGAAATCCCTTGTCTTGCAGGTAACTCAAGCGTTTTTTTGCAGACATGACTTTCAGTCCGTTAAACAGTACGATACTGGCTGAAATATCGGCGTTGAGGTTGTTATTGAAAGAATTGCTGATACTGGCCGATGAGCCGTCACTGAATTCCTGGCGGATGTTGTAAAGTGAAGCATTATCGCTGCCCCCGGCATTGATCGCCGGCAGACCGCCCGCCATACCGTAGTGGTTATTGATCTTGCCAATTTCAGCTTCAATTCTGGCAATCCTGATATCAAAATTATTTTTCAACGCCGAATCTATAGCCATTTCGAGTGTCAGGCGCTGCTGCGCGAGCCCGCAAAGTGGTATGAACAGGGAAAAAAACAAAAAAATCTTTTTCATGGGTAATCTTGTTTAGGTAACGATGTTTTCGATATTCTCTTTTTCTTTTTCATGTTTACCCGAAACATACGTATAAACGGCCGGAATAACAAACAAGGTGAGCACCAGCGAGAACAAAATTCCCCCTACGATAACTATTCCCAGCGGGATACGGCTGGTTGATGCTGCGCCAAACCCAATGGCAATGGGCAGTGCGCCCAGTGAGGTGGCCAGGCTGGTCATCAGGATAGGCCGGAGACGTTGCACTGCCGCATCGACAATAGCCTGATTTTTGGGTATCCCGGCAATTCTTTTTTTGTTGGCAAATTCCACAATCAGGATGCCGTTTTTGGTTACCAGTCCTATCAGCATTATCATGCCGATTTCGGAGAAAATATTCAGTGTCTGCCCGAAAATCCACATGCACAAAAAAGCTCCTGCCATAGCCAGCGGCACGGTGAGCATGATGGTAAAGGGGTCTTTGAAGCTTTCAAATTGTGCGGCGAGCAACAGGTAAATCAGCACGATGGCCAGCAAAAAGGCAAATGCCGTGTTGGACGAACTTTCGGCATAATCGCGCGAGGGCCCGCTGAGCGAGGTCTGAAAACTTTCATCCAGCAGCTTGTCGGCGATTGATTGCATTACTTCAACGCCGTCGCCAATGGTTTTGCCATCGGCCAGCGATGCCGAAATGGTTGCCGACTTGTAGCGGTTGTAATGATAAATGGTTGGCGGGTTGGCGTTGTTTACAATGTTTATCACGGAGGTCATCGGTATCAAATCGCCGGTTTTGCTTCGAACGTAAAGTTTTGAGATGTCGGCGGAGGCCTGCCGGTCTTTCAGGGCTACCTGGCTGATAATCTGGTATTGTCTTCCGTTCATGGTAAAATAGGCCAGGCGGCGGCCACTGAAAGCGCTTTGCAGCACCTCGGCAATGTCCGTAACGGTAAGCCCCAGTTCGCGGGCTTTAATCCTGTCGATGGTGATGTCCACTTCCGGTTTGTTGAATTTCAGGTTCACATCCACATTCTGAAAAGTCTTGTCGCTGCGGGCTTCTTCAAGGAAAGACGGGATGACGCTTTTTAACTTTTCAAAATCAAGATTCTGTATGACGAACTGAACCGGCAGCGAGCCCCTGGAGCCCATTCCTACCGAGATGGTCTGTTCTTCAATGGGGAAAATCCTGACGTCGTTGAAACGTGAAAGTTTTTTTGACAGTTCTTTAGCAATTTCCGATTGTGTTTTTTGTCTTTGCGTTACGGGGACCAGGCCTAACTGTCCCCTTGCGCTGTTAATTCCTGAGCTGCCAAACGAGGGCACATTCATAGAGACAAAGCTGTTTTCGGGCACTGAATCGACCAGGAAGGCACCTATTTTTTCAGATACTTCCGACATGTAGGCATAACTGGCACCTTCAGGCCCGGTTACCGACAAGTTGATATTGCTTTTGTCTTCCAGCGGGGCCACTTCGCTCTGAATGTTTTTTCCTATCACTCCAATCAGAACCAGGCACAACAGCACAATTACCCACCCGTAGGCTCTGTGTTTGATAAAACGTTCCACCGCCTTGCGGTAGTTGTTTTCCATGCCTTTGAAAAAAGGTTCTGTTTTAACATAAAACCTGCTTTCCTGCGAATTTTTTTTGGTCAGGTAGATGTTCAGTACAGGCGTAATGGTCAGGGAAACGAAAGCAGACACCAGCACGGCGCTGGCCAATACGATACCAAATTCACGGAACAGGCTGCCGACAAAACCTTCCAGAAACAATACCGGGAGGAAGACTATGGCCAGTGTCAGCGAGGTGGCGATGACCACAAAAAATATTTCTTTGCTGCCGTCAATAGCAGCTTTTCTTATTGGAATACCTCTTTCGATGCGCCGGAAGATGTTTTCGGTTACTACGATCCCGTCGTCCACCACCAGTCCTGTTGCCAGGATAATAGCAAGCAAGGTCAGGATATTGATGGAAAACCCGGCAATGTACATGATGAAAAAAGTGGAACCGAGCGAGATGGGTATATCGATCAGCGGTCTCAATGCGATAAGCCAGTTTCTGAAAAAGAACAGGATTACCAAAATAACCAGGCCGAAAGAGATGGCAATGGTTTCGCTGACTTCGTTGAGTGATCTTCTTACCGAAGTGGTTTTGTCCAGCAGGGTGGTAAAGACAATATCGCTTTTTTGGGATTGTTTTATTTCTTCCAGGCGTTTGTTGAACTCGTCGGATATGTTGATATAATTCGCACCCGGCTGCGGCACTATGGCCAGTCCCACACCACTTACGCCATTTAGTTTCCAGCTTCTTTCGTAGTCTTCAGGGCCTAATTCCACTTTTGCCACATCACCCAGGCGGACAATGCCGTTTTGGTCGCCGCGGATAATCAGGCTGCGGAATTCTTCTTCCGTGGTGAGTTTTCCCATGGCCCGGATGGTGTACTCCGTCTTATTGCCATAGATTTTTCCCGAAGGTATTTCAACATTTTCTTTGTTCAGAATGGTGGCGATATCATTAAAAGTGATGTTGTAGGCGTTTAATTTGTCGGGATCGATCCAGAGCCGCATCGCCGGGCGTTTTTGTCCGAAAATATTTACGGCGCTGACTTCGGGGATGGTCTGGAATTTATTCTGTAAAACATTTTCGGCATAATCGCTCAACTCCATCAGGCTTTTGCTCGGGCTCTGTATAGCCATCATAATTATCCACTCGCTGCTGGCATCGGCTTTGGATACAACCGGCGCTGCGTCAATGTCCTGTGGCAGGTTGCGCATGGCGCGGCTCACCTTGTCGCGGACATCATTGGCGGCGGCTTCCAGGTCGGCATCGATATTAAACTCTACCGAAATTCTGCTGTTGCCTACAGAACTCGAGGAGGTAATGGTACGGATGTCGGGTATCCCATTGATGGCTTTTTCGAGCGGTTCGGTAATCTGGCTTTCAATAATATCAGCATTAGCGCCTGCATAAGAGGTGGAGACGGAAACTATGGGCGGGTCAATGGCAGGAAATTCGCGTACTCCGAGAAAAGTAAACCCGATGACACCCAGTAAAACAATAAAAATGTTCATTACTGTTGCCAGGATGGGCTTGTTAATGGATAGTTCAGAAATGTTCATCGTTATCGTTTCCTGTTATGGTGCGTCATTTTTAGTAATCTTAGTATGATCGATTTTATCATTTTTCATTAAAAACCGTCTTGTCCATGGGCTATTTGTGTGTCAGGAGGTCTTTTTTTACCTGTTTGATTTTTACCTTAGCGTTAGGTCTTACAAACAACACTCCGCTCACCACCACGCTGTCGCCCGGCAAAAGGCCACTGGTGATTTCGGCGTATTCAGCCGTTCGGGTTCCCACCTCGACATTCACAAATTTTGCTTTCCCGTTTTTAACTGTTACCACCTGATTGGCATAAGCTTCAGGGATGATGATGCTGGTCGGAACCACTATTCCTTTCGTACTTTCGCGGAGGTAAACTTTTACAAAAGCTCCCGGCACCAGAGTGCCCTCCAGCAGGTAAGCCCTTACTTTGATGTTTCGTGTTACCGTGCTTATCTGGGGTTCAATGGCACTAATCACCGCCTGGTGTTCTGTAGAGGAATTGTTGGATTTTACCGTTACCGTTTTGCCCGTACCGACGAGCGCCTCATAAGCCTCGGGGATGGAAAAATCAATTTTTATTTTATCAGTTTGTTGCAAGGTGCCGATAAGTGTTTGCGGTGTAACATAAGCACCCGCGCTAACCTGCCGAAGGCCCAGTCTGCCGGTAAAAGGGGCTTTAATAACCGTCTTGTCTATCTGGGTTTTCAGCACCTCAATATTGGCCTTATATAGATCTGCTTTGCTTAGGGCTTCGTCATAATCGGCCTGATTCACGCCATTGATGGCGAGCAGCTTTTTCAGGCGTTGTTCGGTTTTGTTGGCCAGGTCAAGCTGGATTTCGAGTTGCTTTAGTTGTGCCTGCAGCTCTGCATCATTGATTTTGGCCAGTATGGTCCCTTTGGCTACCGAACCTCCGTCGGGGATGTTCAGATACGTGAGCCTGCCACTGACCTCGGGGCGAAGTTCTATCATGTCTTCCGACAGTACCGTGCCATTAACTTCCACTATTCCAGGAAAGCTGTCTTCACGGGCAATGAGTATATCAACGGGTACGGGGGCAGCCTCTTTCTTTTTGTTTTCATTGCTGTTTTTACAGGAAGCCAATAACAGAATGCCGGTCAGCAAAACAGTAAGCCATTTTATATTCGTCATTGGAGTGTTTGTTTTAGTATTCTGCAAATAGTAGTGATGCGTTTAAAAATATTTAATCTTTTAAAAGTACAATAAAAACAATATATACAGAACGTTCTTTAATTTTTTGATTTGATTTGCAGAATAACTTTGTAAGAAACCAAAGTTATGAATACTGGCAAGTATGTTTTTGCTCAAGTTCTTTCTCTTGTAAACCGATATGAATTTCAAAAATGTGTAAATCGATAT
>Ga0209097_10000911_pt1 | contig 26628 bp, 12 predicted proteins | sample AD_UKC052_MetaG_FD_184419 | JGI IMG/M metagenome (GOLD analysis project Ga0209097, IMG submission 184419) | Active sludge microbial communities of municipal wastewater-treating anaerobic digesters from USA - AD_UKC052_MetaG (SPAdes) (version 2) | ecosystem: Engineered > Bioreactor > Anaerobic >... | reverse complement strand
AACTCGAAAAGGCTCGGCAGCAGAGAAAAACTCAAAGAATTGAACAAGCAGCCTAATCCTCAGCCACCTTATTGAAAAGAACGATTATTCCATTTCTCGCTGAACCAATACAGTGCAGAAGAACCGGTGATGGTTCCCTACACTCTATTCAAAGAAGAGGTGGACAAAAACAACGTTCAGGCGATCTTTAGCCGCGGTGAAACCATCACCGGCAGTTTCAAAGAGGCAATCGTCTATCCAGATACGACAAAAGAACCCAAATCTGAGGATCAATCACAGACTGCAGACAAACAATTTTTCAAAAAAGACAAGAAAGCAAAAAGTGTCACTTCTTTTATCACCACGCTTCCCTCCTTTTTGGACCCCGGGCTGGAAGCCTTTTTGATCGACCATAATGTCGAAATCAGTGCCAAGCCGATCAATGAAGAGCGCAGTCCGCTGGCGAGGTTTCTTTTGAGTTTTGGTCCGGGCTTGCTCATCATTGTTTTTTATATCTGGCTGTTTCGTCGGGCGGCTCAAACCAGCGGCGGCATGGGTGGTGGCATCATGGGCATCGGCAAGAGCAAAGCGCGCCGTTATGATCAGGAGAAAGATACGAAAGTCAGTTTCGATGATGTCGCCGGCATAGACGAAGCCGAAAATGAATTGGTCGAAATCGTCGATTTCCTCCGGGATCCGCAGAAATACACCCGTTTGGGTGGCAGCGCCCCCAAAGGGGTTCTGCTGGTGGGTGCGCCAGGTACCGGCAAGACTTTGTTGGCAAGAGCGGTTGCCGGCGAAGCAAGCGTGCCGTTCTTCTCGATGAGCGCCGCCGAATTTGTCGAAATGATCGTGGGCGTGGGGGCGGCCAGAGTGCGCGATCTGTTCAAGGAGGCGCGCGAACATGCACCGGCGATCATTTTCATCGATGAGCTCGACGCCATCGGACGCGCGCGTGGCCAGGTGGCAATCGGCGGATCGAGCGAGCAGGAACAGACCTTGAACCAAATTTTGACCGAAATGGACGGCTTTTCCAGCCGCGAGGGAATCATCGTTTTGGCGGCGACCAACCAGCCCGACGTGCTCGACAAAGCACTCCTGAGGCCGGGACGTTTTGACCGCCGCGTCGTCGTCAATCTGCCCGATAAAACCGGTCGTCGTGCGATCATCGAAATCCACACACGCCAGGTTCCGCTGGCAGGCGACGCCGATCTCGAGGAACTCGCCGCTGCAACACCGGGATTTTCGGGCGCTGATCTGAGGAACCTGGTCAACGAAGCAGCTCTCTTGGCGGCCCGCCGCGGTCAGGATCACGTTTGTCAAAAAGACTTTATGGATGCACTGGAAAAAATTGTGCTGGGTCCTGAACGCCCAATCCTCTTAAGTCGCACCGACAAGGAACGCATCGCTTATCATGAAGGCGGTCATGCCATATTGGGATTGGTCGTCGCAGGAGCGGACCCGGTAAACCGGGTGTCGATTGTACCGCGCGGCCAGGCGCTCGGGGTAACCTATCAACGGCCGGACAGCGATCGTTACAATTACCCGGAAGACTATCTGAAAGGCCGAATTATCGGACTGCTGGGGGGACGAGCGGCTGAAGAGATCATCTATGGAACCAAAACGACCGGCGCTGAAAGCGATATCGAACAGGCCACCCATCTGGCGCGAATGATGGTGACTCGATGGGGCATGAGTGAAAGGCTCGGAATGGTACAGCTGTCGCCGCGAGATAATCCATACCTCAACAGCATGGGCGGCTATGGCGGCGAGAAGCCTTTTAGCGAAGAGACCGCCAAAATCATCGATGCCGAAGTGCTCAGAATCATTGCAGAGAGCCATCAGGAAGCCCAAAAATTGCTGACCAAACACCGAAAGCAACTCGATGCTCTCGCCATAGCATTGATCGAACGCGAAACCCTGGATGAGGAGGAAATCCTCAAGGTGACCGGCCTGTCACCAGCGCCGCCGCTGGCAACCCATAAATTGCCTGTCCAGAAGAAAGGTGGAAAGTAGAACTAATGATCTTTATTAACTCAGTGTCAACTTTAATGATGAGTTGCTGTAAAATGTCTCAGTTTTATGTAAAAAAATTCGCAAAATGGTTGACAAAGCCGTATTAATTTTATATTTTTTCAGAGTGGTTGGTTAGCAAGATCAGGTTGAAAAAAGTGGCAGATAATTCTGCAAATATAAGAGTCTAGTTGTGGTTGGTTAGCAAGATCAGGTTGAAAAAAGTCGTTTTCGTCGGACTTGTACACTACGCGCCGTTGTGGTTGGTTAGCAAGATCAGGTTGAAAAAAGTTTAGACCACATTGTAGTCTTTACCGCATAGTTGTGGTTGGTTAGCAAGATCAGGTTGAAAAAAGTGGAGAGTCTGGCGGTGGACTTGGACGATTCGTTGTGGTTGGTTAGCAAGATCAGGTTGAAAAAAGTCTTCGATCTCTTCTGTCTGTTCTGGATTTTGTTGTGGTTGGTTAGCAAGATCAGGTTGAAAAAAGTACCAACGGACGAGCAATCAAAAGATTATAGTTGTGGTTGGTTAGCAAGATCAGGTTGAAAAAAGTATCCGAACGGCGGAGGAATCCTCATCCCTGTTGTGGTTGGTTAGCAAGATCAGGTTGAAAAAAGTACCGGAAACATTCTCCTGCACTTCCACCCGGTTGTGGTTGGTTAGCAAGATCAGGTTGAAAAAAGTAAATCATGCAAGGGCATTGCGTTCCGCCCGCTGTGGTTGGTTAGCAAGATCAGGTTGAAAAAAGTCGGATCCGCAAGGCGGTGAAGCATCTGGGGGTTGTGGTTGGTTAGCAAGATCAGGTTGAAAAAAGTTTGCCGATTCAGTGCTTGCTGTAATTCAACGTTGTGGTTGGTTAGCAAGATCAGGTTGAAAAAAGTTCAGACCTGCCAGAACGTCGATCATGTGCGTTGTGGTTGGTTAGCAAGATCAGGTTGAAAAAAGTTTCTTCGCTTACCATTACATCACCTCTTTTGTTGTGGTTGGTTAGCAAGATCAGGTTGAAAAAAGTCGGCTGCAGGCACAGGCGCATTCGGATCGAGTTGTGGTTGGTTAGCAAGATCAGGTTGAAAAAAGTCGGCAGCCGGGGGCAACGGCAAGGATGCAGGTTGTGGTTGGTTAGCAAGATCAGGTTGAAAAAAGTTAGAACGACTTTAAATAGGTTCCGCTATCTGTTGTGGTTGGTTAGCAAGATCAGGTTGAAAAAAGTTTACCGCTGATTGAGGTGCTGGCAAAATGGGTTGTGGTTGGTTAGCAAGATCAGGTTGAAAAAAGTTCTCGGATGATCGGCCCTCTTGGGACTCTGTTGTGGTTGGTTAGCAAGATCAGGTTGAAAAAAGTAAAAACTTAAGTCAATCGAGCGGGTCACGGTTGTGGTTGGTTAGCAAGATCAGGTTGAAAAAAGTTTATTATCATCGGATTGTCGCCGAATTTTCTGTTGTGGTTGGTTAGCAAGATCTGGTTGAAAAAAGTTGGCCGGATATACATCGGGCAGATTGCATAGTTGTGGTTGGTTAGCAAGATCAGGTTGAAAAAAGTTATACGGCATTTTGCCCAACTCCAACAAGTGTTGTGGTTGGTTAGCAAGATCAGGTTGAAAAAAGTGAGCAGGTGGGTTTGAACGTGACCGAGCCGGTTGTGGTTGGTTAGCAAGATCAGGTTGAAAAAAGTTGTTTTTGATTCTTCTTCTCCTGCCGAGTGTTGTGGTTGGTTAGCAAGATCAGGTTGAAAAAAGTCAATCCAACTCTCAATTCCTTGTGAATTAAGTTGTGGTTGGTTAGCAAGATCAGGTTGAAAAAAGTTGGGACGCTGACATACAAGGGAACAACGTAGTTGTGGTTGGTTAGCAAGATCAGGTTGAAAAAAGTATGTTTCGGCAGATAACTCTGCGAACATAAGTTGTGGTTGGTTAGCAAGATCAGGTTGAAAAAAGTTCGCGCACCGGCTGGGGTGCTGTGCCTTGTGTTGTGGTTGGTTAGCAAGATCAGGTTGAAAAAAGTGCACGAATGGACACCACGCTCTGGGCGGAGTTGTGGTTGGTTAGCAAGATCAGGTTGAAAAAAGTCGAACATGCCGACACCATCGGCGATGCTGGGTTGTGGTTGGTTAGCAAGATCAGGTTGAAAAAAGTAATGGTCATAGTCTGTGATTGCATACCCCTGTTGTGGTTGGTTAGCAAGATCAGGTTGAAAAAAGTTTTTGTGGCTCAAAGCTTGAGGCTTTTGCAGTTGTGGTTGGTTAGCAAGATCAGGTTGAAAAAAGTCGACGCGGTAAAGGCCATCGCGCTCATTGAGTTGTGGTTGGTTAGCAAGATCAGGTTGAAAAAAGTATAGCTGGCGGAACAGGCCGATGGTCAACGGTTGTGGTTGGTTAGCAAGATCAGGTTGAAAAAAGTATCGGACAGATCGGACAGACCGGACACGCCGTTGTGGTTGGTTAGCAAGATCAGGTTGAAAAAAGTCTTCGGTAGGCAGTCCTTCATCCGATTTAAGTTGTGGTTGGTTAGCAAGATCAGGTTGAAAAAAGTAAACCCAGTTTCTCGAATCTGTTCACAAAGTTGTGGTTGGTTAGCAAGATCAGGTTGAAAAAAGTACCTGGCGAGTTCACGGTTGATGATGTTGAGTTGTGGTTGGTTAGCAAGATCAGGTTGAAAAAAGTGATAATCATCGGATTGTCACCGAATCTTCTGTTGTGGTTGGTTAGCAAGATCAGGTTGAAAAAAGTAAAGGATTCGAGCGCGTGCGGTCAACGACAGTTGTGGTTGGTTAGCAAGATCAGGTTGAAAAAAGTTTCCACTGTTTTTACATCTACATATTCACTGTTGTGGTTGGTTAGCAAGATCAGGTTGAAAAAAGTCGAACAGATGTGGCCGCATTGAGGCTAAAGTTGTGGTTGGTTAGCAAGATCAGGTTGAAAAAAGTGAGCAGTATTGTGACCACACTTCTGCATCAGTTGTGGTTGGTTAGCAAGATCAGGTTGAAAAAAGTCGGCTGTTGGGCGTGATAGCATAACAGATGGTTGTGGTTGGTTAGCAAGATCAGGTTGAAAAAAGTTTAGACCACATTGTAGTCTTTACCGCATAGTTGTGGTTGGTTAGCAAGATCAGGTTGAAAAAAGTACGTGCATTGTAACCACATTTTTTTACTTTAAGTTACGGGTATTTCGCCGCCAGGAAACTGGCGGCGATGTACCTTGCAGCGACTAATCCGGTTCATTTTTTTCAAAACATCTCCAATTGCTGACCACCTGTTGGTGGAGGTACCTCTTTTCGCCTCTCAAAGGACTGAATCTGGCCGAATTGCTTGTCTGTAATCCGCAAAACACTCACTAGACCCTTGGGCGGAAGCATGGCCTTGACCCGCCTGGCATGTATTTCAGCGTTTTCCGCACTGGCGCAATGACGCAAGTAGACGGAAAACTGCATTTGGCTGAATCCATCCTTTAACAAGGCTTTTCGAAAGCGAGTATAATTCTTTCGATTAGTCTGGGTTTGCGTAGGCAAATCAAAAAAAACAACAATCCACATGATCCGATATGGGTTAAGCCTCATTCATCCGATCCATACAATCCTACAATTGCGGATAAACCATCATTTTCTTCTCTCCGTTCAGACAATCTTTCAAAGAAGCGGCGGTTCTTGCAGTAGCCAAATGAAGCGGTTTGGCCTGGCCGTTCATCATGACGCCGATCGAAGGCAATTCTAGAAATCGCTGTTTGATCTCAGGCGTCAGAGCCGTATAATCGATTTCCTCCTCTCGCATCAATTCCCAAACAATCTGATCTACATAGGGCCGGTAAGGCTCCATAACATCATCGGCCAGGGGAAACGGATTATATTGATTACAGTGATGGATCCCCAGCATCGGCAACAACCCTGTGCCGCTAAGCGAACGAGCAACAATCCCTCGGAGTATGGCATAGCCGTAATTTAGCAGATTATTCGGTGGTTTTCCGTCGCGATGTCTTTTAAAATGTCTTGGCTCGAACAATAGCTGCCAATAAACTTTGGCAGCTGCGGCTTCCTGATTGCTAGAATCACCGGACAACACCTGTTCGCTCATGCTATGCAGCGGATGCCCTTCTAAACCGATTTGATCGAGCAAAAACGCCTGATTTTTAATTTTAGCTTTGATGGTTTGCTGCCACAAACGTTTCTTTAAAGGCAACGGAGCCTCGATTTGCGCACGAAACGACGAACTCTGCTCCTTATTGGCGCGCAAGGGCATGAAAATCCCCAGCGGCAGGTGGCGTTCATCGGTCATTATGACCGCGACATTGTTTTCTAAAAGTGATGCCAACGCACCATGCGAAAGGGTTATGCCGTAATGATCGAGGATTAAAAATCCCAAATCCTCGATAGGAACTTTAGATTCCCTTTCCTGCTGAACAATCCGAAGCTGCTCGAACTGAACCCGAACACTCGCCGCATTGCCGATATACACAGTTCTTTTAATCATCGGCAATCTCCAATAAGCCTATATGACTTATTGTGACTTTGATTCCTTGAAGGGTGTTTGGAATTTTCCGCAAAACTCCTGGATCGTCTTGACCACTTAGCGAAATAGTATGATGTCTCAATACAATATTATTATTTACATCAATTTTTTGCACTCGATAGAGATTTGCGGAAATTTCTTTAGGGTCTAATTCATTCCAACTGTCAAGGCTATCCTTGCCAAACAAAAACAGTTCGTTTATTGCAAGTGACATGACAAAAGTTGGGAATTTGGATTCACGAGGATTTTTATCAATAACGGGCTCGCCCATTTTCTTGCGTTTCATCGCCTCGAACAGAGAAACCACATAACCGGTCCGCTTTTGGCCGTCTTTGCTGGCAAATATTTCGATATGATGATTGTTTCCGGGTTCAACGAACAATTTCCTGTCGCTGTAGAGCTGAATCATATTGCTTGCAGGTATTTTGACGCGCACAGATTTGATCGGATGGCCGGTTCCAGCATGGACAAGCGGCTCAGCAAAGGCATCTTTTGGAATCTGAATTTTCTTCTGGCCTGGAGTGATGCCAAAGGCTCGCAATCTTTCAAATACCAGTGCGCGCGTTTCCGGATTGACGATATTCGTCACATTTTTACCGGAAAGCGACGTCAATTGCTTTCTGACGACAAATATTTGCTCTCCGCTCTCGGGATCGACGATACGGCCATAGTTTGTTTCTTCGTGTAATTGCCCACGTACACGATTGCGAAAATGGTGAGAAATAAAAATACGTTCGATCGATTCCTCGACCTGTTGACGAAAACCATTCCACGGCAAAGGGAATCGTGCTTCCTTGACCAAATAGTTCGCATTGTATTTATGATAACTGCTCATCGAATGCAGCATTCGCGACGTCGTCAAGGCAACGACAAAGGCGTCGACCGCATGATGGCGATGGTCATCATTCGACTTGACCAATTCGTTATCGGAAAGAATCGAATTCAATCCCCATAAATATCGCAATTTAGAGGTTGTTCTGCCGTTTACAACATTTACTTTTTTACAAATTTGTCCCAGATATTGTCGAGATTGCCGGGCAATGTAGGCAGAGTCATTTAGCTGGCGATGAAAAAATTCATCGGACAGTTGTTTGTCAACGTCAATAGCGGCAAATTTTTGTAGTTTTCCATGAGCGTTTTTACTTTTAAATTTTCTAACCCGATTCAGCATGAATTCATATTCATCTAAATGTCCGAATGCCTCATAAGGGGTTTGATTGCTCTTCTTCCGATTGTAATCTGAACGGCACAGTGTCTTGTTAGCGAAACTGTCATCGAGACTACGGCTGTAGGGAATGATGTGCTCGATTTCATAACGTCCGGAAAACAAATCGGAGATCGGAATATGATCACCTGAGTAGGGATCGATACCACCGCATTCCTCAAATAATCGATATTTGATAATGTCGTCGCGTCCGGGCGCATTGAATCCATGTTCATTTTCCAGGCGCGTCCTGATTTTTTCATGTTCCTGTTGCCGTTCTAAGTTTTCAAATCGCATCTGTTCTCGTTTTTGTTTCGGCAACTTGAGTTCACGAGCCAATTCAACACGAATGATATCCGGTTTTCCGTAATTCTGTATGAGCGTATTCACCACTTTTTTTAGCTGAAAAAGAGCTTGCTGCACAATCGGATTACGAATATTATCCGGATCGGGCAAATATTCTGCAAAATTCTCTATATTTTCCATCTGGCTTTGATGATAACCGGCATTGGCTGCAGCCTCATCATATCTCACCCCGTGTTCCAAAAAGGGCATTATTTTTTTCATCGCTTTGTGAGACAAATGAGCATAACCATCATTCGGCTTTGATTCCATATTGTTTTTAATCAACTTATCGATCTGTTTTTCATCAAGACCCCAATTTTTCTCCGCATATTTTTTCAGCCACTCATCATCATAAGCAAAATGAATGGTAAACCAAATCTGATATTTCTCTTCTTCAGTCATGGTTTTGAATCGATCCGCACCCCATATTCGGCGAATTTCCGAATAGGTATGATTTCCCAAGATTTTTTCCGTATCCAGATTGATCCATGTTTCGGGCGGGAGTCCCAATACTTTTCGTATTTTTTTGATATCTAAAATCGACGTCTGGTTCAGTTCATTGATCAATGCTATTCTTTCATCCGCAGTCAAGGGATCATTGATGCGTTCATCCACAGTAACCCGAAGTCGATTGACCTGTTCGAGAATTCTAAAGTATTGAAAGACCGGAGAACTTTTCGGCGAACAGCGTTTTTTTGGCTCAAACGTGCAATATCCGACCAATCCTTTTTGACTACGCAGTCGCCGTTGAAAAAATATCACATCTTTTACAAACTCCCTTTCTCGTGCATTCATTTTTTCAGGATAGTAGCGTTCTTGTGTTTGCCACAGTTTTTCAAATTCTTCCAGATACCATTTTCGCAGGGTATATCGGTTTCGTCGTCTCTCCTCATGCGGATTAATGGATGCGAGGTATTCACCTAATGTTTGATACGCTCCGGTCTGCAATTTCTCTCTTGAATAATCGATCCCCAGAGTATTATCACCGCCCTGGAACAACTTGCCATCCTCGTTTGAAGCTGTTTTTCTATTCGATAAAAAACCACGATGCTGATTCAGGTGGTATAAAACTCTTCCTATTTCAAATAGGGTTAATTTTTGTGATAATCCATTTTTTCGTATTTCGTAGGGATCGATCTTAAAGAAACTATTTTCCTCTTCAGGATGCCGAGGAAACATTTCAAGCTTTTGCAGTGCATGCCGAAGCGTATCGCGTCTCATACGAAAGCGGAAATTTTGTCTTCTTATATTCCTCGCCATTCTCCGAACCACATTTTTAGAAACTTCACTGCCGCTGGTATTTCGATTCACACCCTCCTGAAATATTCTTACGCCGGATGCGACAACCGATTGCTTCATATCATCGATCAATGCCCAACCGATAGAATTGCTGCCCAGATCCAGTCCCAGAATCTTTGACATAACCCCTCCTGACTAAAAAATGACTTGCATTTTTCTCAGGAAATAAATATAATAATCTACAAGACAACCTGATCTTGCGTCTGACTTTTCCACAATAAGGAGAATTGTCTCACGCAGGTAACACCATCCTCCGACTTCGGCCGGAGGTTTTTTTTGTCCATTTTAAATAACACCCCAGCCTACTTTATTTTCTATACCTACGAATGAGGTTTTTTGCGTTTATCATACTGTCAATTGAGGCAAAATTTTTGTCAGTCGATGTTCCTATTGAAAAATTGAAAGGCTTAAAAACGGCCAAATAGAGATTGAATTCAGTTTCATCCCTGTCGAACATGGCATACGACCCTAAAAACATCGTCGCTATACAATCCGATTAAAGGGATGCGATTAGTGTTGACCCGTGGGGCAGTATCTGACCCTACGCGCCAACACTTGCGCCTACTGCACCCGACTCAGTTCGTTAGGCGCGGTTATGCAAAATTTTCAATCGGCCACCGCAGCCGCTCAACTGTGCCGGCGATACGCCGCCAGAATGGCCGCAAGAAATTCATCCATATCCGTTTTCCACCAGCGGTTGGAGAAAATTTCCACCTCGTTGAAACCGGTGAAGCCGGTTTGCTCCACCCAACCGCGTATTTGGCGAATATTGATGCACCCTTCACCCATTAAACCGCGATCGTTGAGCAGATCTTCCACCGGCAAGTGCCAGTCGCAGATGTGAAACGCCAGCAGTCGGCCTGCTCGGCCGCATCGTTCGATCTCTTTTTGCAGATCCGGGTCCCACCAGACATGGTAGACGTCCACCGCGACGCCAAGAAAGGGGTGATCGATGAGCTCGCAGAGATCATTGGCTTGTTTCATCGTATTGATTGCCGACCGGTCTCCGGCATACATCGGATGCAGGGGTTCGATGGCCAGTTTGACTCCCAACTTTTGTGCCTGTTCCAGACAGGCAGAGATGCCGTCAAAAATCTGTTGTCGGGAATCAATGAGAGATTGACTTGGATCCGCCCCGCACACCAGCACCACCCAGGGCGCACCGATCGCTGCGGCCTCATCCAAAGCACGCAGGTTTTCCGCGATAGCTTCCTGCCGTTTTCCCGCATTCGCAGAAGGGAAAAATCCACCCCGGCACAGAGACACCACCTGCAGACCCGCGTCGCTGATCAAGCGGCGGCTTTTTTCGAGGCTCTTTCCTTCCAACCACTGTCGCCATACCGTAATCCCGTGGACGCCTGCAGCAGCGTATTTTTCGACCGCAATCTCGAGCGGCCAGGGTTTGGTGGTGATGGTGTGCAAACACAACCGCGAGGTATCTGTCAATTCTGAAACCACCTGCATTCTCCTCCTTGTTTGGCGCAGTTCTGGTCGATGTGCTGATCCAGCGAGTCAAGCGCAAAGCAAAAAATGAACCCTTCAATCTCTCTTGCCGGTCGTCGGTTCAGCGATGCGGCCGTTTTTGATGACCTTTTGGATGCAATTCAGGGTGCCGAAATAGGGAATTTGTGCGCTGTTGGCCAGGTCGAGACAGACCAAATCGGCGCGCTGACCGGGTGCGATTGATCCACGGTCGGCGAATCCCAACAATCTGGCGGGATTGACCGTCAAGGCGCGCAAGATCAGATCCGGATCGGTCAGGCGGTAACGCCACACCGCCATCGCTGCCACCAGCAAAGGCGACAAAATCGGCGACGAGCCTGGATTGAAATCGCTCGACAGCACCAGCCGTTCGGGCATCGACAGCAATTTATGGATTTGCCCGACGTGCTCCGAAAAGGTAAATATTTCAGCGCCCGGGAGAAAGACAGCATAAATGTGTCCGTCATCGATGAGCCCTTGAGCATCGGCGTCGCTCAGAACCTCCAGATGGTCGACATGTTGCACACCCATTTCCAACGCCAGACCGATCCCTCCGATGTCGTGCATCTGGTTGGTGTGCAATCCCAGCCGATAACCAGCTGCTTTGCCGGCCTGCAGCAGTTGCCGGCTTTCAACAACATCGAAGACCCCTCGTTCGACAAAAATGTCGAGCCAATCGGCCAGCGGACGAAAAGCCGGGATCATCTCGTTGATCACCTGATCGATATAATCCTGACGGTTGTGACCGCGCGGCACCGTATGCACGAGAAAAGTCGACACGATGTCGACCGGATGGTCTTGCCGCAACCGATCGATGACGCGCAACATCTTTTCTTCTGTGGCCAAATCGAGGCCATAACCCGACTTGATCTCTGTCGTGGTGATGCCCAACGAAAGCGCTTGATCGAGATGGCGCCAACCGATGTCGTAAAGTTGTTCTTCGCTGGCCGCCCGCACCGCCTGAACCGTGCTGTAAATCCCCCCGCCCTGAGCGAGGATTTCCAGATAGGACGATCGACCGGCGCGCATGTAGAGCTCGTTTTCTCGTGAGCCGGCGAAGACCAGATGAGTGTGACAATCGACAAAACCCGGCACGATGATGGATGTCGAACAGTCAAGCCGTTCGGGTACGAGTCGCTTTTCTGCAGCCAATCGTTCACATTCTGCCAACGGTGCAACCGCTGCGATGCGCTCGCCTTCCACCAAAATGGACAGTCTGCCGCGTTCCTGCGCTACAGCGAAAATTTCCCGTGCATCGACCAGCAACAATCCGGACATAAAAAACCCTTTCTGCTGATCAAGCGTCAAATTGGTTGAGCATGATGGACTTGTCGCGGGCGATTTGCTGCGCTTTTTCGTAACCTGCATCGGCATGGCGGGCGATGCCCAGGCCGGGATCGACGGTCAGCACCCGCTGCAAGCGTTCATCGCGTTCACGGGTTCCGTCGGCGACGATGACCATGCCGGCATGCAAAGAGTAGCCGATCCCGACTCCGCCGCCGTGGTGAAAGCTCACCCAACTGGCGCCGTTTACGGCATTGAGGGCAAAATTCAGCAACGGCCAATCGGCGATCGCATCGCTGCCGTCCATCATGTCCTCGGTTTCCCGGTTGGGCGAGGCGACCGAGCCGCAATCGAGGTGATCGCGGCCGATGACCACCGGCGCTTTGACTTCGCCGCTGCGCACCAGCGCATTCATCGCCAGAGCAAACTCAGCCCGCTCGCCATAGCCCAACCAGCAGACACGCGCCGGCAGTCCGAGATGCGGAATGCGTTGATCGGCCAGGCGAATCCACCGCCCCAACGCTTCATTGTGCGGAAACATTTCGAGCACCAGTCGATCGAGGCGACGGATATCGGCAGGATCGCCCGAGAGCGCTGCCCAGCGGAACGGCCCACGACCTTCGCAAAAGAGCGGCCGGACATAGGCAGGCACAAATCCGGGGTATTTCCAACGGCCGTCTTTTTCACGCATCTCGACACCCGCCAGTTCTGCCTGCGCGCGCAGATTGTTGCCATAGTCAAAGGCCACGGCGCCGCGTTTTTGCATCTCCAGAATGGCGCCGGCGTGTTCAGCAATCGTCTCGAGAGCGCGTTTTTTATAGGCAACCGGGTCTTTCTCGCGCATCGCATCGAGTTCGGCCAGATCGCCGATGGGCACATAGTCCAGCAAGCTGTGTGCTGAGGTTTGATCGGTGACAATGTCCGGAACCACATCCATTTGCACCAATTGCGGGAAAACGACTCCGGCATTGCCGAAAAGGCCGATGGAGAGCGCCTGTCCGGCAGCTTGGGCCTCTTTCGCCCACCTGACCGCTTGTTCAACATCCGCGGTCATGCGATCGCAATAGCCCTCTTTGACCTTGCGCTCGATGCGCTCCGGCCGCACCTCCACATCGATGATCACCGCCTCGTTCATGGTAGCCGCCAAAGGCTGAGCTCCTGACATACCGCCCATGCCGGCGGTCAGAATCAACTTGCCGCGCAGGGAATCGGCATTGAAGTGCTGGCGTCCGGCGGCGGCAAAAGACTCGTATGTGCCCTGAATGATTCCCTGGGTGGCGATATAGATCCAGCTGCCGGCGGTCATCTGGCCATAGAGGATCAGCCCCAGAGCATCGTAACGGTCAAAATTCTCCTGCGTCGCCCAATACGGCACGATATTGGAATTGGCAATGATCACCCGCGGAGCCTGCGGATGCGTGGGCGCGATATAGACCGGTTTGCCCGATTGCACACACAGGGTATGCCGATCATCCAGCTGCCGGAGAATATCGACGATCTGCCGATAGGCGCGCCAGTTGCGGACTGCTCGTCCGCTGCCGCCGTAGACGATCAGTTCCCCTGGATCCAGAGCAACCTGGGGATCGAGATTGTTCATCAACATGCGCATGGCTGCTTCGGTGTCCCAGTTGCGGCATGTCATGGCAACACCGCGCGGTGCAGAGATTGGTTCATTGGGTCGGTCTTCATAGAACATCGGCCGAGTCATAAATGAACTCCTGTATAATCAGCTGATTATGATTTACCTTTTTTGGTCGAAAGTGGATTCCACTTTTTTGACAGCCTCTTCGGTGATCTGATCGACGATCTGCCAGGCTTCTTCCGCAGCGGCCAAAAGATCCTGGCGCAACTTCAGATCATCCAGTCCCGATAAATTGATACGCACGTTGAAATAAGCACCTTTAGCCGCCGTACGAATGGAGAGCGCGCCGACGCCGGCGTCGCTGATCGAATTGACATTGCCTTGCTCCACTGCCGCACGGGCCAAAGCTGCAGCCTGAACACAGCGCTGCAGCACCTGCAGCGGCACCAGGGTCGCCTGGCGGGTCGCTGTCTGGATAGCCTGATCGCGTACGGCCTTTTGCTCGTCGTTTTTCTTCGGCAGTCGCCAGGCGGCCATCACCTGTTTAAAAGCCTCGGTATCCCGATCGACATCGTCGAGAAACGCCTGTTTTAGCAGTTGAGCTTGTTCGCCGATCTCCAGCATTTGATCGGTCACGGCTTCGTAGCCTTTTTTCCCATGCGTCAAGGCAACCGCCATCGACGCCAGAGCGCTGCCGAGCGCCCCGCACAGAGCCGCGACACTGCCACCTCCCGGCGCCGGCGAGGCGGTCGACAGCAAGTCGACAAAAGCATCGACGCGCATCGACACCAGGGGCGATTGACGGCGGATGCGATATTCGATGATCTTTTCTTCGGGTTTGAATGGGTAGAGATCGTCAAGTCCCAAAGAAAGAACCGCAATATGGATGAGTTCCGATTCCGGCACACCAGCTGTTTTGCCTTGCTTTGTCAAATAATGGCGTCCGGCAGCCAAAACCGCCTGCAGCGGGATCAATCCCACCAGTTCACTGCCGGTAACCCGCACTCCCCTCTCTTCCGCCAGACGGCAGCATTCATCAAAAACCAGATGCAGCGGCGATACTTTGTAGTTGATCAGATTGATGGATATCTGGGCGCGGCCAAAATCATCCATATACCATCCCACCGCTTTGACAGCCGGAAAGATCCCTGGTTCATAGATAATCTCGCCTTTTTCATCCCGCAGGATGTTGTTGTCGCTGTCGCGCTTTGCTCTGCCGCGTTCGCGGATGGCAAAGGCAATGTCGCGCGCGATTGCTTCATCGCGAGTGTTGAGGTTGATGTTGTAAGCGATGAGAAATTCGCGCGCACCGATCACCACCGCACCTGAACGCGGATTGAATATCCCAACTCCAAAATCGGGCTGCCAATCGGGATGTTGCAGCTTTTCCGCCAGGCCTTCATATTCACCCTCGCGGATGGTGGCCAGATTTTTTCGCTCTTCGCGCGAAGCGGCAAATTCATAGAGATAGACTGGAATAACGAGTTGGTTCCCGACGCGCCGGCCTAGCTTTACCGCCAAATCCACACACTCATCCATGGTAACGTCAGAAACCGGGATAAAAGGACAGACATCAGTCGCCCCCAGACGAGCGTGCGCGCCGTGGTGTTTGCTCATATCGATCACCTGAGCGGCTTTTTGTATCCCCTGAAAGGCAGCCTCCAATACCGCTTCCGGGGGACCGACGAACGTCATGACGGTGCGATTCGTGTCTTTGCCCGGATCGACATCCAACAACGCCACTCCATCGACATCGCGTATCGCCGCAGCGATCGCTTCGATCTTGTTGGTGTCGCGTCCTTCACTGAAATTCGGCACACATTCAATCAGTTTCATTTCAAGCCTTTCCTGTAAAGCCTTTTTCGGTTACGAGCTGTAGCATGTTTTGTAACGCGGTCTCTCGATCGCGTTCGGGCAAGCTCTAACCAACTCCGGCTGCAGCTGATAGGAAAAACGAGCGAACATCAGCAGGATCTAGCAAGAATGCTGAAGAGCAAGACTCGCAAGTTTAACAAGAAAATGATAAAGATTCAAGAGATTTGCACCAGGCAGATGGGCGAATGCCGCACGCCTATATCAAAGGCCGCAGAACCGACGAAGAGAAAATGCAAAAATTTGGTTAGCTTTGTTTCTTTTTGGAGCGGCTTTTGGACTTGTCTCGATCTGCGGATGGCGGCAAAACCCGTTTTCGCCAGGTATGCACCCCGACGATGTCATGGTCATAGCTGTGGTCATTGGTGTACTTGACCACCAGCCAGTAGCCGATGCTCATCGCCAACACAATCGCAGCGATCGCCAGACCATATTCATAGCTGATCTCGGTGAAATCGACGATAATCACCTTGCGGGCAATCGCCATCATTGCAGTAGCCATGACGATTTTGACGTGAATCACGTCTTCGCGCAGATAGATACTGATGTTGACAAAAATTTCGATGGCGATCAGAATCGCCATGAAGGCACCAAAAGTGGCCAGGATATCATTGATCGTTAAAAACAAAAAAGGCGGATCGACCAGTTTGTGGTACAACAAACGGCCGACATCCAGCACTCCCAGACAGATCACCACCGTCATCAGAACAGCCAGGATGCGCACAGTAAATCTGATAATTGTCCGCAGGTAAATAATTAAAGGTTCGTTCGGGTTGTACAGATCATCCATCAGTAGTCTCCTCGGAGTTCATTGCAGCCGCAGGCAACCCTGCAAACTGCGACAATGCGATTAAGTTCAATTCACCCTTATCAACGCCTGCGAAGGTTTGTGTTATTCCGTTTTTTCATGCCTGATGTTGTTCGAATACAATTCATTGAGGTGTCTGTCGCACCACATTGGTTTTGGCTTTTTGCCAACACAGCAGTCATATTTAAACAGAATTCCACCTTGCCGCAGGCAGAACAAAAATGTATATTGTTCATATCAGCAACAGTGAAAACTAAGCTCATCTATTTGACTACAACGGTTTGCCGGTGTTTTAGCAATCGGTCTGGCAAACGCGAATTAGCCGCATGAATGAAAGGAACTGTCGATGAAAACCGCTTTTACCGCCATCGTTCTGGTCCTCATGTCGACTTGTCTCCTCTTGTCAGCGCCCGGCGATGTTCTTTTGGAGCTGCCAGCACCCGGCAAGTTCTGTTCAGGGTTGGCCTGGGACGGCCAGGCATTGTGGAGCGCAGATGATAAAACCGATTCGCTTTATCGGCTCGATCCAAAATCCGGCACAGTTTTGCGTCGTCTCGCTTCGCCAGGCCATTGGCCGCGCGGATTGGCCTGGGACGGCCGCTATCTGTGGGTGGCAGATCGGGGCGAGAAAAAGATCTTTCAGGTCAATCCGGAAAACGGCTGGATCGTGCGGACCATCGATGCACCTGCTTCCAGCCCAAGCGGACTGTGCTGGGACGGTTCCTGGCTCTGGTTGAGCGATGAAGGGGGCAAGCAGATCTATCGCCTCGATCCACAGGACGGCACGGCGGTGCAAAAATTCGCCGCACCCGGCAACTCTCCCCAGGACCTGGCATTCGACGGCCTCTATCTCTGGTGTGCCGACCGGCTGGAAGACGAGATCACCATGATCGAACCCAGCAACGGGGAGGTTATCCTGATTTGCAGCTCGCCTGGTCCTTATCCGCGCGGATTGACATGGGATGGGCAAACGCTGTGGAACGTTGATTATCAGACCGATCGCCTCTATCGCCTCAAAAGGCAGGACGATGAACGGTTCCGCCTTGGTGAAAAGAGCAAAAAGCGGGTGACGCTTACCCACCAGGTGCATATCGCCGGCAGCGGTGCCTTGTTGCAGCTGGAGGTCGCGGTCGCCATGCCGAAAAATCGGCCGGGACAACTGATCGAAAGATGGGAATCGATTCCCTCCCCCACCCAAAGAATCAACGACCGCTGGCAACAGCCTTTTATCCAATTTTCTACCCGCGGACCGGTCTTTCATCGCACTCTGGAGACGGTGGTGCGCTTTGATGTCGAGCTCGCCGCCATCCGTTATTTCATCTTTCCGGACCGCTGCGGCACGCTCGCCGACATCCCCGACTCGGTCCGCCAGCGCTGGCTGGCCGACGGCAGCAAATACGACTTGAACAACGAATTTATGCGTGAAACCGCACGGCGAGTCGTGGGCTCGGAGACGAATCCCTATTGGATTGCGCGCCGGATATTCGATCATGTTCGCCAGACGCTGGAGTACAAACTTGAAGGGGGCTGGAACAGCGCTCCGGTAGTGCTGGACCGCGGCACCGGATCGTGTTCGGAATACACCTTCAGCTTTGTCGCCTTGTGTCGGGCTGCCGGGCTGCCGGCACGTTATGTCGGTGCGATCGTGGTGCGCGGCGATGACGCCAGTATGGACGATGTCTATCACCGCTGGCCGGAAGTCTTTCTGCCGAATTATGGCTGGATACCAATCGATCCGCAAGGAGGCGATAAAGAGTCGCCGCGGGCGCAGGCGCTCAATATCGGCAACCTGGCCAATCGTTTCCTGATCACCACCGAAGGCGGCGGCGACTCGGAAGTGCTCGGCTGGAGTTACAATATTGCGGAAAAAATCGTCAGCGAGCCGCAGGCGATGATCACGGTCGAGCACTTTGCGGAATGGGAGCCGCTGCCCGATCGATGAGAAGAAAAGATCACAATACACAGCATTCCGTCCCGAGGGCCGAGCCGGCTCGCCGGGCCCAAATAAAAGTTAGATTTTTCTTGCTTTTATAACGACAAACCGGTTACTTTACAGTTGGGTTCTGTAGCCTTTCGCAGAATTCTTGCGGGGATTCCTCCAAAGCCGCAGTTTATGCCAACGGCCTGTAAAGGAACAAATGTGTCGACCGTCTCCAAATACCATTGCCTTTATCATGGCATCACATTCGTGAAATTGATGTTCTCCGCTACCACTCATACAAATGACAAAAGCTGCGATCAGATTTTCTTTTTTGTTTTGAATGACACCACCATTAACTCGTGTCAAGTTGCATTCATTCATGCAATTTGCTTCTGGCATCCTGTTTAAAGACCGGGCAGTGCTCTGCATGGAGGTATCAAGTCATGGCTGACGCGAATAAAATAAATCCAAAATGGCATAAAGAACAGGTCGAAAAATACCTGCAGCTGAAACCGGTCTACGATCGCTACGCCGAGATTCTGATCCAGATTCTGACTGCTGCAGGTGATCTCTACGCACCCCTGGCCATCGTGCAGGCGCGCGCCAAATCGGTGTCGAGTTTTGCCGAAAAGGCGGTTCGCAAAGCGAACAAATACCAAAATCCAGTCGAGCAGATCACCGATCTCTGCGGCGCCAGGATTATCGTTCACTTTCAGGAACAGGTCGATTGGATCTGTCGGCTGATCCGCAAGGAATTCGACATCGACGAGGCCAACAGCCTGGATGTGCGCTCGCGCTTGAACGTGGCTGAGTTCGGCTACCTGTCGATTCACTATATCGTCACGCCCAAAAAGAAAGAAATCCTGGGGGTTAAGATTCCCGACGAACTCAAGGATAAAAAAGCCGAAATCCAGATCCGCACCCTCTTGCAGCATGCCTGGGCGGATATCAGCCATGACCGCATGTATAAAAGTACGATTCAGGTACCCGATAGATGGCGACGTGAATGCGCCAGATTGGCAGCGATCATGGAAAACTCGGATCAATCGTTCGCCAGCATGGCCCAGATTCTGGATGCCTATGCACATAATTTTGCCGCCAAAATGAGCCAAGAGCAGCTTAAAAAAGAAACCGAACTGCTGAAAACCATCCTCGAGAATGAAACGGTTAAAAAGAACAAGCCGCGTATTGCCCTGCGCCTCGCTCAGGTCCACAAAGCCGAATGTGAGTGGCAGAAGGTCATCGACGTCCTTTCTCCATATATCGCCACGAAATGCGAGTGGCACGACCCGATCCAGATCGAGCTGGGACATGCAATGTGCCGGCTCAACCGTCAGACACCTGCCAGCGCCGCCTACCAACAAGGTCAGAAATACCTGCAAAGCGTTGCCAAACCGGATGCACCGATGACCTTGACCTTGAGCGATCCCGATTTGGATGAGATCAATCAGCGCAAGTGCCGGGCGCGGGCATTCTATCTTTTGGGCTATTCCTACACCCGACGCAGAAATGACATCAATTCTGCCTATTCTTGTTTCACCAAAGCCTATCAATTGGAGCCGAAGAATCCCTATTATTTCACGGTCTTTCTGGAATACGAAATTGCGCATCACCGGAACCAGGCGAATCTTGATCTGGTGCTGCCTGCCGTTCTCAGCGCTATCGACCGTTGCCGTGAACACATTTGCATGGAATTGGAACTGCCCAAAGCCTATTTCGTGCTGGGGAAATTGTTCCTGCTCTTGAAAGACACGCAAAAAAGTATCAGCGCTTATGCCAAAGCCATCGATCTGTGCATCAGCAAACAAGTCGTCTGTAAAGAAGAAACCTTCGACAACGAGTTCGAATCTCTCAAGCGCCTGCAACCGATTATTGTAAAAGACGACGAGTGCAATTTAGCAATCGTGACAAACATGTTGCATCTGGCAAAGTATTTGGTATTTGGGGACAGGAATTCGCAGAAGCACCTCGAGAAGGTGGTCAAACGCTCGGCCCGTTTTTCCCAACCGGTAGCCATCATCGCCGGAGGGGCAGAGGAAATGGACAAGACGAAATTTCCGCTATACAGCGGCTTTCTGCTAGAAGCATTGAAAACCTTTCAGGGGACGATTCTCGCCGGCGGAACCACTTCGGGCATTCCAGGGCTGGTAGGCATCAACACCCAATTGGCCAGACACGGGGGAAATGGTCATTACAAACTCATTGGCTATGTCCCGCATAAATTGCCAAAAGGCATAAAAAAAGACCGCAACTATGACGAGTTGATCGACACAAAAAATCAAAATTTCGGCATCCTCGATTTGCTGCAATACTGGATCGATCTGGTCATGAACGGAATTGATCCCGCCAAAGTTATCGTTCTTGGCATCAACGGCGGCCTCATCGCCGAGATGGAGTACAAATTTGCGCTGATGAGTGGCGCCACAGTCGGCTTGATCGAATCCAGCGGACGCGCAGCATCCGGTCTGCTGATGGACAGCGATTGGAAAGACCACAAGCATTTGCTCGTTCTGCCGGAGGAAGCGGAGACGATCTGGGCGTTTTTGAACCAGAAAAAACCCTCCAGCCTGCCTCCTGAGGAGATCGAAAAGGCTGCGCCCAAAGTCCATGAATACTATCGCCAGGAAAGATTTCTATTGGGTACAACCGATGACCCTTCTCTGCTGCCATGGGAGAGTCTGCCCGATCATTTTAAACAATCCAATCTGCAACAGGTCGCTTTCATCGAGCACATCCTTAAGCAGAGCGGGTATGCGCTCCGGATTAAACAGGGTGGCGGTTTGACCAAATTTTTAGAACCAAAGCTTTCGGACATGGCCAAACGGGAACACGCAAGATGGAACATCGAACGCCTCAGCAGGGGGTGGCGCTATGGTCCGATAAAGGACAGCAAGAATAAAATCAGCCCCTATCTTGTACCCTGGAACGAACTGCCTAAAGATATCAAACAGTATGACATTGAAGCGATCCAAAAGTATCCGAAAATATTGGCTGATGCCGGATATGAAATCTATGAAATACATGAAAAAGTGTAATAAACACCGGAGACAAGAATGGTCCACACTCCGATGTCGGCAGTCCGAGCGATCATTGTCAACGACAAGAACGAGCTCCTCTTTCTCCGCCGGGCCAATACCGCTTATATGAGCGGGTATTGGTGCCTGCCCGGCGGCAAGGTCGACTATAACCGCACTCTGGCAGAAGCGGTAAAAAATGAAATCAAAGAAGAGACTGCACTGATCTGTACCCATCAGGCTTTTTTGTTCTATTGGGAGACCTTGCCGGGTCCGCAATGGGATACCCATTGCATCAGTTTTGTCTTCCATTGCCAAACCAAAGGGCAAGTCCGATTGAACGAAGAATCCGATGCCTATATCTGGGCTGGCGAAAACCAGATCGATCGACTGCCATGGGCTTTCGAAACCGACAAAATCGCAGTAAAATATTGGCGCCATTTTCAGCAGCAAAAGACAAGAAAATAGAGCCTGCGCGAACAAGCGCCGCTTTTCTGAAAAACCTCCAACAGCAGGCTGTCTTCATGGACATCTGAGAGCAGAGATGTTCTGAGCGTTCCTTTTGCAATCCCAGGAGAAAACCATGCTGAGCTGGACAATCCGGTTCTGGAAACACGCTCTGATGCTGATCACCCTGTCCTGCGCTTTTGTTTGCTTTCTCTCTTCCGACCTGATCACAGCTAACGGCATTGCCAGAGTTCTGCAAGCATTTTATTTTTCTCTGGGAATTTTCATTCTCGCAGGATTTGATATCGGGTTTCCAGCGAATACATCCTCCCTGCCGAACCTCCTTTTATGGATTTGCTATTTTCTCGCCCCGCTGCTGACTGCCAGTTTTGTCTATTCGTTTGTCCAGGAAAAGTTGTTAAAAAAACTCAATCCTCATTATAAAAATCACACAGTAATCTGCGGATTTGGCAAAAGCGGCAAGCTCGTGTACGAACTGGCCAGAGCCCATTACCCCAAAAAACACAAAATTGTGGTCATCGAATGCAATCCGGACAATCTTTACCGCACCGAACTCAGCAAAAAACCGACTGTGTGGTGGATCTGCGGGAATTTTACCGATGAATTGGTTTTGAAAAAAGCTCGGGGCAAGTACGCCAGTGAAATCATCATCACCACCAACCATGACTTTGCCAATCTCAAGGCGATTTTTACCATGAAATCTATGCTTGATCCGCAGCATCCACTGCGCATCTTTTGTCATATCGGCGATCCCAAGCTGCATTCCGCCTTTAAGAACACCTTGCGGGACAAAGAACTGAGCAGCAGAGTCAAATTTTTCAACGCCTACGATGTTGTGACGCGGCGGTTGGCAGCAAACTGGCTGCAAAATCCCCCCGGCGATCAGCGACCCAGGTCATTCATCCTGGTCGGACTGGGACGCTTCGGCCGGCTCTTGTTGCAGAACATCCTGACCGACTCATCTCTGACCGGGCAGGATGAAATCGCCATTGTCACCCTCAATCCTTCCTACGATGTGCAAAGATTAAAGTACCACTGGCCAAGGGGATTGAACCCAAAGCCCCGGATTCTCGAGCCGATCATCGACACGATTCAGAATCCATCGGTTTGGCAGCGCTTGAACCAACAATTCAAGGGGAATGATAAAAATCTGTTCGTAATCCTCTGCCGCGACGACGATATCGCCAACCTGGAAACCGCCATCTCATTGAAAACCGGCCCCGTCTCTCCCCTGCGGCAATCCACCATCGTGTGTCGAATTTTCAGCAAAACCGTAAAAGCGATGAGCGACAGCCTTGAGAAAAGAATAACCGAAAATGAACAGCGAGATATCCGTTTTTTCCCCTTCCAGGACGAGCTGAAAGAAGCGCTGCGGGAGGAAATATTTGAGAAATGACAATTGAAACGCGCACAATCCGCATGTAGTACCGCCTTTAGGCGGGCTCTTGAAACGCGCACAATCCGCATGTAGTACCGCCTTTAGGCGGGCTCTGGCGGAATTGGAAAAGAGCAAAAGCCCGGCTAAAGCCGGTACTACATACGAATCCCGTACGTTGTACCGCCTTCAGGCGGGCTCTGGATCTTTTTGATAAATCAAAATAATAAAAAGGGGAAAATAAATGTCCACTGCCCAACTCTGGTATTCCCGTCCTGTATTTATCACCTCCACCTTTCGCGATATGGACGCTGAACGCGACTATCTGCGCACCGTGGTCTTTCCCGAACTGGAGGAACGCCTCAAAGAACGGCGCCATCTGCTCGAGCCCATCGACCTGCGCTGGGGCGTGGAAACCGTGAGCATCGATAAAGAGCAGTCAAAAGAACTGCTGGTGCTCAAGGTCTGTCTGGGCGAAATCGAACGAAGCCGGCCTTTTCTCATCGCCCTGATCGGCGACCGCTACGGCTGGATTCCGCCTCAGGAACGAATGGCCGCCGCGGCAAAAGAGGCGGGTTTCAAAGGCGATTTGAGCGAAAAAAGCATCACCGCCCTGGAGATCGAATACGGTATCCTGGAGATGCCCGGCCAGCGCCGGCGCAGCTTTTTCTATTTTCGCCGGCCCTTGCCCTACGATTCCATGCCACCAGAAATCGCGGCGACCTATAGCGACCGCCACAGTCCCTTGCCTGGCGGCGAGGAATCGCATCAGCGGCTCCAGGCGCTCAAGGATCGCATTCGAAAGGACCGGCAGCTCAAATGCCGGGTGCGCGACTATACCGCCCAATGGGACGAGCAAAAGCTGCAGGTCACCGGACTTGAGGAGTGGGGCCAAATGGTGCTGGAGGATCTGTGGCGCGACCTGGAAGAAGAGACGCGCGCTTTTCTGCACGCCCCGACCCCGAGCTGGCAGAAGCAGGAACGCTGGGCATTGGAAGAGTTTGTCCACAACCGCAGCCGCAGCTTTGTCGGCCGGCAGGAAATCACCGAAGAACTCGTGCAGCATGGTCTGTCTGCCGATGATGCCGAAGGCACCAAATTGCTTTGCCTCAGCGGCGAACCGGGCTCGGGCAAGAGCGCCCTCTTTAGCCATCTCTACCTGCAGCTGCAAAAACAGGATGTCTTGCTGCTCGCCAACGCCGCAGGCATCAGCCTGCGCTCGGCTGAGGTCGATGCTATCCTGCAGCGCTGGATCGAAGAGCTGGCCCAATTCCTCAAGATCGCTTCTCCTCTGCCGGAAAAGCCAACACCGGATGATCTGGCCGAACAGTTTACTCTTTTACTTGGCCGCGCCACAGCAAAGAAACGCGTGGTCGTCCTTTTGGATGCCCTCAACCAACTCGAGCAAACACCGCGGGCGCGGCGGCTAACCTGGCTGCCCAGACTCTGGCCGCCGAACACCCGCCTCATCGCCACCGCCCTGCCGGGTGAAGAGATCGAAGCCCTGTGCAGCCTGCCAGACGCTGGGCGAAAGACCATGCCGCCCCTGCAGCAGGCCGAAGCGCGCAATATCATCGACACCATCTGCCGCCGCTACCACCGCACCCTCCACCCGCAGGTTGCGGAGGTGCTGCTGCAAAAGAAAACCGATGATGGCAAACAATCCTGCGGCAATCCGTTGTGGCTGGAACTGGCGGTGGAGGAACTCAATCTGCTCGATGCCGACGATTTCAGCCGCGCCGAACGCGAATACAGCGGCAGCCCGGAGGAACGGCTGCACCGTTTGCTGCTCGATACGGCGGCAAGTCTGCCTTCTACGGTGGATAAGCTGTACGGCTGGATGCTGCAGCGCGCCGAAGAGGTGCAAGGCGCTGGCTGGTGCCGGGGATTGAGCGCGGCCATCGCCCTGAGCCGCAGCGGCTGGCGGGAGAGCGACTTGCGCGAACTGGTGCCGCTTTTTAGCGACGAGCCGTGGGACGACCTCCGCTTTGCCGTGCTGCGCCGCACTTTTCGCGCCCACCTGGTGCGGCGAGGCACGCTGGCGCAATACGATTTCTTTCACCAGCAGATGCGCCTGGCCGTCGAACAGCGCTATCTGGCCGATCCCGAGCAGGTCAAAGATCAACACAATCGAATCGCCGGCTACCTGGCAACTCTGGCGCCAACAGACGTGCTGCGCCAGAACGAACGCATGGTTCATCTCATTGCGGCCGACAATTCCTCGGCAGCGGCGCGCTATTATGCCGCAGACCTGCAGGAGGATGAATTGGCCGGCGCGACCCGGGCCCTGGCCGGCTATGTCCTCGAACAGATCGGCCAAGAGCCCAATCCGGTGCTCAGCTGGATTTTAGGGTGGCTGGATGACGAGGATCTAACCGACGACCAAAAAGCGATGATCAGCCGTCATTTCAACTTTAACTTGAATGAAGCGCTGGAGAATCGAGCGCCGCTGGACACGCGCAAAGAGCTGCTGCAGGCCGGGCGAAATGTATTTGAAAAACTGGCGGCGGCTGACCCATCGAACAGCTCTTGGCAGAGAGACCTCTCCGTAAGCTTCAACAAGGTCGGCGATGTCTTCAGAGCCCAGGGGGACCTCGGACAGGCTCTAAAGGCCTATCAAAATTCGCATTCGATCTTTGAAAAACTGGCGGCGGCTGACCCATCGAACACAGAGTGGCAGAGAGACCTCTCCGTAAGCTTTGAAAAAATGGGCGATGTCTTATCCGCCCAGGGGGACCTCGGACAGGCTCTAAAGGCCTATCAAAATTCGCATTCGATCTTTGAAAAACTGGCGGCGGCTGACCCATCGAACACAGAGTGGCAGAGAGACCTCTCCGTAAGCTTCATAAAAATAGGCGATGTCTTATCCGCCCAGGGGGACCTCGGACAGGCTCTAAAGGCCTATCAAAATTCGCTCCAAATAGCCGAAAAACTGGCGGCGGCTGACCCATCGAACAACTCTTGGCAGTATGATCTGGGAATAAGCAACGAACGAATTGGAGATGTATTTTTTGCCCAGGGCAACCTTGGAAAGGCCCTCACACACTATCAAAATAAGCAGCACCTGATTGAAAAACTGGCGGCGGCTGACCCATCGAACACAGAGTGGCAGAGAGACCTCTCCGTAAGCTTTGAAAAAATGGGCGATGTCTTATCCGCCCAGGGGGACCTCGGACAGGCTCTAAAGGCCTATCAAAATTCGCATTCGATCTTTGAAAAACTGGCGGCGGCTGACCCATCGAACACAGAGTGGCAGAGAGACCTCTCCGTAAGCTTCATAAAAATAGGCGATGTCTTATCCGCCCAGGGGGACCTCGGACAGGCTCTAAAGGCCTATCAAAATTCGCTCCAAATAGCCGAAAAACTGGCGGCGGCTGACCCATCGAACACAGAGTGGCAGAGAGACCTCTCCGTAAGCTTTGAAAAAATGGGCGATGTCTTATCCGCCCAGGGGGACCTCGGACAGGCTCTAAAGGCCTATCAAA
>Ga0209097_10000909_pt1 | contig 26681 bp, 20 predicted proteins | sample AD_UKC052_MetaG_FD_184419 | JGI IMG/M metagenome (GOLD analysis project Ga0209097, IMG submission 184419) | Active sludge microbial communities of municipal wastewater-treating anaerobic digesters from USA - AD_UKC052_MetaG (SPAdes) (version 2) | ecosystem: Engineered > Bioreactor > Anaerobic >... | reverse complement strand
ATCCGGTCCACATTATCCTCAAACAGGTTGTAGTAGGCCCCGTAAATAGGGTTGTTGTTGGTTCCGTACACTTTCATGGTACCATCTTCATTCTGGTAATCCTTTACATTCCAGCGGGGGCTCCAGTATGAAGTACTTTCCCCAAAACGGTCGGCATTGTAACGTGTACCACCGCTGTTGGTGTACAATATGGTGGGGTTAAAACGGAGTTTATTGCTCAGCTTGAATTGTGCGCCAATTCTTGCATTGATGCTGGTAAAATCGGTATTGGGCAACACCCCGCTATGATAATTATAGGAGAGGCTGCTGCTCAGCAATGCATTTTCGGTACCCCCGTTGAGGGTTACCGTATTACGGGTTTGGTAACCGGTTTCATAAGCCTGCTTGTAATGGTGGTACAGTTTGTCGGGATGCGAAGGGTCAACCGCCTTGGCCTCCGCCACTGTAGTACCCCACGAAGGCCAGAAACTCGTTGGGTTGTATCCCTGCAGGGTTTGGCCGGTAGCAGGATTGGTATAGCTTTCAGAATACCAGCCCTGTGTGTAGGTATCCTGCACTTCAGGAAACTTATTTACCTCTTCCATACCAAATGTTGTAGAAAAACCTACCCGCATTTTACCTGCCTTTGCACTTTTGGTGGAAATAATAACCACCCCGTTTGCCGCGCCAATTCCGTAAAGGGCAGTAGCTGCACCTCCACGCAAAATGGACAGGCTTTCAATGTCATCGGGGTTAATATCGGCAGCCCGGTTGCTCATGCCACGCAACGATGCATTGGCATTTTCACTGTAGGTGCCATTATCCATAATAATACCGTCAATTACAAACAGGGGCTGATTGTTGGCAGATGGGTCGAGGCCTTTTACACCGCGGATTAAAATACGGGCGCCCTGACCGGGGCCGCCACCGGTGCTGTTTACCTGAACCCCGGCCACCCGGCCCTGTAAGGCATTTACTACATTCAGTTGCTTGCTTTCGAGAAGCTCTTTATTGCTCAGCTCCTGGGTTGCGTAACCAAGTGCCTTCTTTTTTTGTTTTACGCCAAAGGCAGTAACAACTACTTCGCTCATAGCAGTTCCTGGTTTTAAAACAGCATCGGCACCTGGCGTTATTTCCAGGTCTTCGTAGCCTATTGCCGAAACAACAAGTTTTACACCGGGGCGGTCGGGAACGCTGATGGTGTAAAGGCCGCCCTCATCGGCCGATACCCCTCCCTGTGAGCCTTTTACGGTAACCGATGCAAATGGAACGGGTTGCCCGCCTTCATTGGTTACTTTTCCTTTAACAGTGTTGCGGTTTTGTGCAAGCAACGGGGTAAAAGTTGCAAGTAAAAACCAGCCGGCCAATATCAGCCGTAGTGTTTTTTTCATAGCAGTTAGTTTTAGCTTGAGTAAATAATGGTTTCGAATCCGGAAAAATAGAAACAAATCAGCAATTCAGACAGAAAAAATAGGGATTTCGTTGCATTTTAATCACAATTTCATCAATTCAGTCAAATTAAACACATTGCGTTTTTTTGCAATTATTTGCCTGAACATTCTCCCAAAATCGGAAGTTCCTGTTGAACTATACAGGCTTAAATTTGTAGCTTATAATTACACATTTATTCACCTAAAATCTTCATTTTATGGCATTTACCTTATCACCGCTCCCCTACGCTACCAATGCACTGGAGCCTTTTTTCGACACAGCAACCATGGAAATCCATCATGGAAAGCACCACAACGCATATGTTACCAACCTGAATGCCGCAATTGCAGGCACTGCCAATGAAGGAAAATCACTGGAAGAACTCGTAGCCAATGCAGGCGCTATTGGTGGTCCGGTACTCAACAATGGCGGTGGGCATTGGAACCATACTTTCTTTTGGGAACAACTCGCACTGAACGAAGGGGGAAAACCTTCGGGCGACCTTGGCGCAGCTATTGATGCCAAATGGGGCAGCTTTGATGCTTTTAAAGATGAATTTAAAAAAGCAGGCATTGGCCGCTTTGGCAGTGGTTGGGCATGGCTGATTGTAAAAGACGGCGCATTGGCCATCAGCAGCACACCTAACCAGGACAACCCCCTTATGGATGTTGCCGAAGTAAAGGGCACCCCAATACTTGGCCTCGATGTATGGGAACACGCCTACTACCTCAAATATCAGAACAAGCGCCCCGATTTTATTGACGCCTTCTGGAACGTGGTGAACTGGGATAAAGTGGCTGAACGCTACGCAGCGGCGAAATAATATCTTAAAATGACACGGAATGCACGGAATGCACGGAAAGAAGACCGTGTTTTCTGTGTGTTCCGTGTCATTAATATTTCTCAAAATAAGCGTCAGTGACGAATTTTATTCCCATCTTTCCGCTTGGCATCGTTGTTTTTCCTGGTGAGGTGCTTAACCTGCACATATTCGAACCACGCTATAAGCAACTGATTACCGAGTGTTTTGCCGAAAACAAACCATTCGGCATACCCGCCGTGGTTGGTGATAAGGTAGGCGAGTATGGTACCCTCGTAACCATTACCGAGGTAAAAGAGGTGTACGAAGATGGCAAAATGGACATCCGTACCCGGGGCGAAAAAGTTTTCCGCATGCTGGAACTGGTAAAGGAAATCCCCGATAAGCTTTTCAGCGGCGCTATTGTAACCTATCCTGAAAACGAAAACCGCTCCACCACCCGGCAAATGCCCAACATCATCACCTCCATTTACGAACTGCACCGGCTGCTGAATATTGATAAAAAATTTGCCAGACCCGATCATGAACTCTCGAGCTACGATGTGGCACACCATGCCGGTCTTACGCTGGAGCAGGAACTTGAATTACTGCAACTGATGCGTGAAGATCAGCGGCAGGAATACCTGAAACGGCACCTGCAATCTGTAATCCCCATTGTAAATGAAATGGAAACCCTGAAAGAAAGGGTAAAACTAAACGGGCATTTCAGGGAATTGAAGAGTTGGGGCCTTTGATATTGCAGAGGTAATATTTAAGATTTAAGATTTATTCGCGAAGACCGGGAGAAAATACCCCAGCCAATCAATGCGCCAAAGGAATCTGCAACGATATCCACCACATCAAAACTCCTGTTTTCAACAAAATCTCTTTGTACAAATTCCATGGCCACTCCATAAGCAATGGTAGCCAACACCACGATTACATTAAAGGTAGCACTGCGGTTTTTCCGGGATTTTAGCCATAAGGCACATAAGATGGCAAAAAGCCCGATATGCACGAGTTTGTCAAAATAGGGTATGCTAACGAGGTTGGTTTTGGGCAGCGCATCGCCCGGAATTACCAGCAAGTAAGTGGTGAAAGCGAACCAAACGGATGCCAATAATTTCCAGGTATGTAGCTGAAGACGGTTTGGCATAGGGGAAAAATCTTCCGGGTGTTTGCTTAAAAGTACCAGGGGGCTGAATCAAAAAGGCTATTTTGGCGGAGGCTGAATGGTTTGCAGCAAACTATCATAGCGCAACTGCAAGGCTTTCTTTTCCATTCGCACTTCGGCACCCTGGCTCCAGTAATAAAAGTTCAGTAAAATACTGCTCATCAGCAGGATCACGAAAACGGCAATGGCACCCCGAAGCCATTTTACTGAGCGCGGGGCAGCCGTCACCTCACGGGATGATATTTGCTTTTTCTCCTCCAAAAGGTTTGCAGGAGGGTTTTAGGAAACAAGGTCGCTGTAAGCGGCAGCATCCATCAGCGCTTCTACATCTGCAATATTGTCCACTTCCATTTTAATCATCCAACCTGCGCCATAAGGATCGGTGTTTACAGCTTCGGGTGAGTTGTTCAGGCTGTCATTTACCTCAAGAATTTTTCCTGCAACAGGTAAAAACAGGTCACTAACCGTTTTTACGGCTTCCACAGTACCAAAAACAGCGTTTTCTTCAAGATGCTGTCCCACAGTGGTTACATCTACATATACTATATCACCAAGCTCGCCCTGCGCGAAATCGGTAATACCTACAGTAGCTACATTTCCATCGAGGCTGATCCATTCGTGGTCCTTGGTATAGCGGAGATTGTCGGGAAAATTCATAACGGCTCTTTTTATTTTTTAATAAGGAAGGAAGCAAAGATTTGGAAAAATACGCTTTAAAAAAAACAGAATTCACGAAATGTTTATTCCCTACCTTGACCGCCATGCTGAAACGTAGTATCGGGAGATGGGAAATGGTGCTCCTTTTTATCAACGGGGTCATCGGGGCGGGCATTTTCGGGCTTCCTGGAAAGGTTTTTCAGATGGCCGGAACCTACAGTATGCTGGCATTGCTGCTGTGCATGCTGGCCGTTTTTGTGATTGTGTTATGCTTTGCCGAGGTTAGCAGCCGGTTTCAGGATACGGGCGGCCCTTACTTATATGCCCTTTCTGCTTTTGGACCGGTGCCGGCTTTTCTTACCGGGTGGCTGCTGCTGCTTACGCGATTTATTACCTATGCCGCGCTGATTAACCTGCTGGTTACCTACCTCGGGGTTTTCTCCGATTGGTTTACCCTGCCCGTTCCAAGGGTGGTTTGTATTACCGGGCTTACCCTGCTGCTTGCAATTATTAACCATTTGGGCATCCGCAATACCACCCGTACTAATAATTTTCTCACCATTGGCAAATTGCTGCCCCTGCTGCTATTTATTGGGGTAGGGTTTTTTTTTACTGAACCGGAAAGACTGCGCTGGGAAAATGCCCCCGGTTTTAAAGACCTTTCATCCACCGTGCTGCTATGGATATTCGCTTTCGGTGGTTTTGAATCGGTACTTGTAAACAGCGGCGAGGTAAAAGACCCACGGCGCAACCTGCCCTTTGCACTGCTTATTGCCACACTCTGCATAGCCACCATTTATATATTGATTTTGGTGGTGAGTATTGGCACGCTGCCCGAACTGGCAACCTCGGATAAACCGCTAGCCGCCGCCGCAGGGCTTTTTATGGGTAAATGGGGCGCGCTGCTGATTGGCGTAGGAGCCGTGGTTTCCATTACCGGAACGCTGAATGCCATTATGCTGGTAGGTTCGCGTCTGCCCTTCGCGTTTAGTTTACAGGGGCAGTTTCCGGCCTTTTTCCAGAAAATACATGTAAAATATGCCACCCCGGTGTTATCGCTTTGGGCCTTTGCAGGGGTTACCCTTGCCGTATCGCTCAACCAGAGTTTTATTGCCGCCGCTACGCTTAGTGCCATTACAAGGGTGATGATTTACGGCATTATTTGCATTGCCCTGTTGCGGCTGCGCAAAAAAGATACCGGCGCTGAAACCTACCTGAAGCTTCGGTATGGTAAGGCCCTTGCCTGGATAGCACTACCGCTAGTTGGCTGGTTATTGAGCAGCAGCAAGCAACAGGAAATTATTGCCATTGCCACTGCATTGGGCGTAGGATTGGTGATATATGGGTTGGTGATGGTGAACAAGAAAGTTGAAGTAAAAGACAGCGAAAGGTTTTAAATCGCCTTTTGGGTTATTGATGATAATGGCTAATTTTACACCATGGGTTCGGCTAAAAGATTATTACCACATTATACTTATGATGATTACCGCCTCTGGGAGGGTAAATGGGAGATTATCGAGGGGATTCCCTATGCTATGAGCCCTGCACCTTTGCCAAAGCATCAAAGGATTTCCAATAGTTTAGGTGCAATTTTTTTTGTGGCGCTCAAAGGTAAGGCTTGTAAAAACTGTGTTGCGAGCGACCCTATTGATTACCTGATTGCTGACGACACTGTGGTGCAACCTGATTTATTGGTGTATTGTGGTGAAACAACGAAGTCATTCCTTGACTTTACACCAAAGCTTGTTGCTGAGATACTGTCACCCTCCACCGCAATGAAGGACCGCCATACCAAATTCAATTTGTATGAAAGTGCCGGGGTAAAATGGTTCCTGATTGTAAATCCGGAAACAGAAGTTGTGCAGGTATATGAACTGGAAAATGGGGAATATGTGCTGAAGCAGGAAGGGCATGCATTCACCCACTCATTTGAGTTGGAGGAAGGCTGCAGGATTGGTGTTGATTTTGGGGAGATTTGGTAGCCATATTACAAACCCAATTACCGCCAATATAATGGTTTGTGTCCCTACAAACCATTCCTAAATCCTACTTCTTCACTTCCGGCCATACAAACACACCCGTTTTTAAGTTGCTAAACCACCCATTATCGCCATCCGCCAAACCCGTTGGTGCAAAAATATTCTCTAATGTATAAGCCCTTGACTCATTCGGCGTCAGCATTTTTGCCCAGGCTACCCGCTTTCCTGTAACGGCGCCTTTACCTGTATTATTGTATTCTGCATACAAGGCCGTCTGCTCATTTTCAGGATTACCCCAGTTGTTCCATCCCTCGGGGGCAATTTGTTCGGGCAGGTTGCAACCAATAAAGGCGGTTTTGGAATAAGCGCGCCATGGGCGGCCGAAATACAATTTTTTAACTGTAGAGTCAGCCAGGACATGGCAATTCAGGAATACGAACCCAAATTTTTTCCATTGGGGCGTGCTTGCTGCGGTAATGTAAGAATCAGATTTCTCCCGGATGGTACAGTTTTGAAAAACAGCCGTAGCAGGACCAAAAATAAAATCGGTAGTGCCTTCAATATGGCAATCAACAAACAACTGCCTTGAGTTTTCGCCTGCCGCGTAAATAGTATCCTGATCGCCCAGGAAACGACAGTTTATAAATACGGCTTTATCCGCATCCACATACAAGGCAACGGCCTGCCCAACCCTTCCCGAAGTATTGGCGAAAGTGATGTTTTCGGCCCGAAAGCGGTTACCGGATATTTTGGCAGTGAATGACGTAAATGTGGTGAGCTTTCCCCTTCCCGAATAATCATTAAAAGTAATGATGGTTTTCTCCACACTTTCGCCAATAAAAGTTACATCAGTATTATTAGCCGGCAGTTCAATCTTCTCCGTGTAAACCCCGTTTTTTATGTAGAGGGTAATTGGTGCTAAAGGAAAAACGCGCATAGCATCAATAGCATCCTGAATGTATTTGTAATCACCACTGCCATCCTTTGCCACGGTAAACACATATTTGTATTGCTGCGGATTGGTGGTTTGCGCAATTGCCTGAAATGAAGAAACAGCGAAGGCAATAATTAAGATGGAATAAATATTTCTCATGTACATATTGAATCTGTCATTCCGTTTGAAAACTTATTTTAGCAGAACTGCATCTTTGGGTACATCGCCCATTACTTCTGCATTTTTTGCGGTAATCAAAACCCCTGCATTCAACAGGTTTATTGCCTGTGATCTGCTGCCCGAAATTCTTAAAACCTTTTCTTTTCCGGCAAGATAACCCAACCCTGAAACCCTAAAACCATTTACATTATCAAGCTTTAGTACCGCATCATTTCCCGAGGTATTGAAACGTATATTTTCAAAGGAAATTCCTGCTGCATCTATCAATTCTGCTCCCACTTTTGAATTGAGTGTGCAGTTCCTAATGGTTATTCCACTTACGGGCATTTCGGGCAAACCACGAATAAAGATTCCCTTTTTGGCACCGATGCAAACAATATTCTCAAAAACCATATTCCGGAAAACGGGCGTGGCTTCGCTTACTTCAGGACTTGTGTTCCGCACCCCATCGGTAGCAAATGTTACAGCATAAAACAAGTCGAAAAAGATGGCCTCATCCACCATATTATTCATGGCAAGATCCCTTGCAAATATATTTTCCACTACACCGCCGCGGCCGCGGGCCGATTTAAAACGCAGTCCCTTATCCGTACCCATAAAGGTACAGTTGTAAATAAAAATATTCCTTGCCCCGCCGCTCATTTCGCTGCCAATTACTACGCCACCATGCCCTTTGTAAATGGTGTTGTTCCTGATGATGCCATTTTGGGAAGGCATGCCACGCTTGCGCCCTTCCTCATCTTTACCCGATTTAATACAAATAGCATCATCACCTACATCAAGCACACTATTTTCAATTAAAAAATTGCTGCAGGATTCAATATCCATACCATCGCCATTCTGTGCATATTCAGGATTTTTTACCGTAACATTTCTAATCACAAGGTCTTCGCACATCAGCGGATGCAGGCACCATGCGGCGGAGTTCTGAAAGATCACCCCTTCGAGTAAAACCCGCTTACAATTGGTAAATACCACGAGGTTGGGCCTAAGAAAATCCTTCATGCTTTCAAAGGACGACAACGGCTTATCAGGAGCAAGCAACATGCTTCTTCCTTCATCTCTTGCTTTCAGGAATTGTGCGCTTGGGTACCAGGAACTGCTATCCTTGTTCAATACGCCCCCCGAAGCCATTTTAGCTTTCCATTCGGGCGGTGTAAGTTGGTTTTTGGCTACGGCCCGCCACGCATCTCCGTTTCCATCAATTATTCCCTTCCCTGTGATGGCAATATTCTCCAGATTTTTACCCCACAAAGGCGATTGATTGCGGGCAGCAGGCTTGCCTTCATAGCTTCCTTCTACCAGCGCATATTGCGTTTTATCGGTTGTATAAAGGAGCAGTGCGCCATTTTGCAAATGCAGGTTTACATTGCTTTTCATTTCAACCGGGCCGGTCATCCACAGGCCTGCGGGAACAATTACCACACCGCCCCCGCTTTTATTGCAGGCGATGATGGCGCTATTGATGCTTTCGGTATTCAGCCTGTTTCCATCGGCAATGGCACCATATTTCCTGATATCAAAACTGTCTGCTTTAAAGGATGTACGCTTTACTACAGGAAGATTGTCCCAGCTATATTGGGCAAATACAAGCACAGGAAACAAACCAAGGAACATTAAACATGCAATCTTTACTACTTTTTCTTTCATCTGAAATTATTTAGGAACTGCCAATACACTTACGCCATTCAAAAAAATGCCTTAATCAATTATATCTGCTTCCAAAAAAACGGTATCGGACTTTAGATTTTGCAGCGAGTATCCCCCTGAATCCAATATGGTAACAGGGAATACTTTTTTTAAGCCCGGCCAATCAGCAGTTGTTACTTTGGATTGATATAGATAAACAGATTGAAGGGACTCCAATTTCTGTAAAGCAAATAAACCTTTTGAGGAAACCGCCGTTCCTGTAATATTTAATGATCTCAGTTTATGTAAGGCGCTCAAATAAGCCATTCCATTATCGGTAACTTTTGTATGGTTTAGCTGAAGAAAAATAAGTTGAGAACATTTTCCAATTATTACAAGGGCACTATCACCTATATTGGTATTGCCTATTTTTAAGGATACCAGTTGCTTTTGCAGTGCTGCTAATAAGTTTAAATCTTCCGTTGTTACCATGGGCGATGCAACAAAACTTACAGACAAATAATTACTTCCATTTGCAACAGGTAATACCATAACTCCTTTGGCCGATAATGCCCTTATCGCTTTCGGGTCAGCTGCCTGCACGGGTTCAGCAGGTATAAGAAGTGTTTCATTTTTCGCAGGGCTATTGGTTGCTTCCATGGCCAAAAGCACCTTTTTTATTTTTTCATCCTGTTGCAGTTCCTTTACCTTTTTATTAAAATCAGCCCCTTGCTGCACCCACCAATGCAGCAATATAATCTCTTTTTCGGTAAGCTGTGGTTTTTGCCTGGGCGGCATGTGCTTTTTATCGCTCCCAGGTAAAAGCATTCTGATTACCATTTCGCTTTCATCAGCATTTCCCCCAAGGAGTATTTTGCCATTTTTACCCCCCTTCATTATTAATTGCGGGTTGTCCATTCTTAGGTTTCCTTTTTGCTTTTTAGGGCCATGGCAACTGTAGCACCTGGATTGAATAAGGGGTTGAACCAAATCATCATACAACTTTGCATCCTGCACATCGGTAATATTTTTGGCAACAACCATCTCATTGGCATCCCTTTCTGCATCGCCTGTTAAATAGCCTTCGCCATGGGTAAGGGTTCCGCCAAGGTGACCGGTAACTGTAATCAGCACGGCAAGCAACACAGACAAAATCAATACAATTTTTCTTTTTAAAACAGTGGGGTTTAAAAACAACAGAAAGGAAATTAGGGTAACGCCAATGCCCATCCACATGTGCCAGTTTACAGTGTTGCTATCATAATCGGCGCTTAGCGAAAGTAAATAACCGGTAACCGATGATGCAAAAGCTGCCAATGTGCCAAACAGCCAGATGGTCTTCAGCACAATTTCAGGTACGGAAAATTTATTGCTACGCGAAAGCCAAAGAAAAGTAATGCCCAACAGCAAAAAGCCTATTGGCAGATGAACAAGCAGTGGATGAAAGCGACCGGCAAAATCAAAAATAGATAGTAGCAACAGTTTATATTTTCAGGGTTAAGCATATCTTTTCCTAAGCAGTTGCATCATATAACCATTAATAGCCCATTGGTCGGCCAATGGCTGACGTGTATAAGGCATTGTTGGCATATAGTCAGGCGGGCCAAACTCTGTAAGTATCGTAATTAATTCGCCCTTTCGCTTTTTCCGTTCCACTATTTTATCCCACCAGCCAAAATGTGCTTTTACGGCTGCTTCCCACTCGGGTGCACGCGGGTCGTTTACTTGCGGTCCTTCGGCATGGCCTACCCGTGCATGAATATGTTCTGCCCTTTCAATGGCTAAGGCTACATTATCCGGCTGATCCTGCAACAACGATTCGCTGACATTACACCAATGCGATACATCGAATGTTATTTTTAAAGCAGGATTTTCCATTAAATATTTTTTAGCAACAGGCGCCGCAAACAAGATGCGGGAACGATGCGTTTCGTGATAGATGGGAATACCTGTTTGTGCAGATGCCTGTGTGGTATAGTCTATAAATTGCTTATTCTCTTCGTAGCTGAAAAAATCTCGTCCCGCATGGCAATTAATGTACAAAGGCGGTAAAATTTTATTGGCGGTTGCATCCGAAAGGTATTCTTTAAAAGCATTAAAATTCTTTTGAAAATCCGAATTGCCATCACCACATAAATAACCTGCCGACAAATCAAATTCCTTTAATGCCTGCAATAATTCTGCCTGTTCCTTTTTTACTTTAGGCCACCAAACTTCAATGCCATCATAGCCTTCGCTTTTTACTCTTTGGCAAAATTCATGGATGGTTTGACTATTTCCCCACTTTGTTGCCAATATCTTTAAGGACAGGTTATTCGGTAATGGAAAATTGATTTTATTAGAAGCAGCAAATACTTCAAGCGAAGAAAGCCATAATGCAGTAGCAGCAGCAGTTGAATTTTTGATAAATGTTCTTCGTTTATTAGCCATATAAAATTAATAATCGTTAAGCAATAATTTCCCGGATTACTTTTCCATGTACATCCGTTAACCGGAAAGGCCGCCCCTGAAACTGGTAGGTAAATTTTTCATGATCAAAACCAAGCTGATTCAAAATGGTAGCCTGTATATCAAATGGCGTAACTTTTCCACTAATGGCACTGTAACCAATTTCGTCCGTTTCACCATGTGTAAATCCTTTTTTAATACCGCCGCCTGCCATCCATATTGTAAATGCTTCAACGTGGTGATCCCTTCCTTTAAATGGATTTTGTTTGCCTTCCCTGTTTTCGCTCATAGGTGTACGGCCAAATTCGCCACCCCAAACTACCAGGGTTTCTTCCAGTAAGCCACGTTGTTTTAAATCCAATAACAAAGCAGTTACTGAACGGTCTGTTTGCCTGCATTTATTCACAAGGCCAATATCAATGGACAACGATGCAGAAGTTCCATGCACATCCCATCCCCAATCGAAAAGCTGAACAAAACGAACCCCTTTCTCCACTAATTTTCTTGCTAACAGAATATTATTGGCAAATGATGGTTTGCCGGGTGTTGATCCGTACAACTCATGAATATAGGCAGGCTCATCTGAAATATCCATTACTTCGGGAACGGATACCTGCATCTTATACGCCATTTCATATTGGGAAATGCGGGATAAAATTTCAGGGTCGTTGTATTCTTTGTACGATGCTTCATTCACTTGTGTAATAGCATCAATGGATGCTTTGCGAATATCCCTGTCCATGCCTTTTGGATCGTTGATAAAAAGAACGGGGTCGCCTTCGCTGCGGCATTGTACACCCTGGTAAACGGATGGCAGGAACCCACTACCCCAAACACTTTTACCTGCATCGGGAAATTTACCGCCCGAAGTAAGTACCACATAGCCTGGCAGATTTTGGTTCTCGGTTCCTAATCCGTACGTTACCCACGAACCCATACTCGGTCTGCCCAACCTGGCACTGCCGCTATGCATCAGTAATTGCGCAGGTGCATGGTTAAACTGATCGGTTGTAACTGCTTTTAAAATACAGATATCATCCACCACGCCTGAAAGATGGGGTAAATAATTACTGATCCATGCGCCGCTTTGTCCATATTGTGCAAAGCTTGCCTGCGGTCCAAGCATTTTAGGCACACCACGTATAAATGCAAAACGTTTTCCTTCGAGTAATGATTGCGGACAGTCCTGCCCGTCTAATTTAGTAAGCTCAGGTTTAAAATCAAATAGCTCTAATTGTGACGGCGCTCCTGCCATGTGCAGGTAGATGATACTTTTTGCCTTTCCGGCAAATTGCGGAACCTTTGGCATTAAAGGATGTGCAGGATCAAATGAATTGGTAAACTTTTCAATGCTGTTTGTTTGAATGCCACAAGAGTTGAGCAATGAGCCCAATGCCAGCGAACCTAAACCAAATGAACATTCTTTTAAAAAATGCCTTCTGGTATTTAATTGCGAAGCAGTACGCATAGCTTCCTGCACCAATCGTTGCGTATCCAATTCTTTTCTTGTCATAAATATTTATTATCACGCATTTCTTATGAAAATATTCATAATCAGGACCGTGTGATTAAATCATCCAGATTAAGCATGGCATTCGCCACCACTATCATGGCTGCCAGTTCCGGTTTTGCATGTTCCCCTTTTTCACCAATCAGATCAAACATTTTATTCCGATCTTCTTTAAACCTTTGTAAAGCAGTGTGGTACAAGGTTTCCAGCACTTTTAGTTTACCTGCATCTATCTTTTTATACATCATCAATTCATAACCGGTTCCAATTACTTCGCTTATATTATTTTTATCCCTGCTTTCATTTATCATGCGCAATGCAAAATGTTTCGACATTTCAATGTAAGCAGAATCGTTTAACGTAACCAATGCCTGCAGGGGTGTATTCGTCCGGATTCTTCTCGAGGTACACACTTCCCTTCCCACACCATCAAAACTTATCATGCTTGGGTATGGTGCGGTTCGTTTCCAATAGGTATAAATGGCGCGGCGGTATTTGTCTCCGCCCTCACTTGTTTTCCAGTAAGCCCCATTCCACGGACTCATCCAGATTCCTTCGGGTTGCCAGGGCATTACACTCGGGCCATACATTTTAGTACTTAGTAAGCCGCTTATAAAAAGGGCCTGATCACGGATTTGCTCTGCCGATAAACGAACCCTGCTGCCCCTGGAATAATAGCGGTTGTTTGGGTCTTTTTCGAGCACCTCATTGGAAACTTTTGAAGCCTGCCTGTAAGTTGCCGACATTACAATTTCTTTCAGTAATTTTTTTATGTCCCAATTAAAATCAAACATAAATTTATACGACAAATGATCCAGTAATTCCTTGTGGGTTGGGTCGGCCCCCTGTGTTCCAAGGTCTTCCAGGGTTTCTGCCAGTCCCGCGCCAAAAATTTGTTCCCATAACCTGTTTACCATGGTTCGTGCGGTAAGCGGATTTTTTTTATCGGTAAGCCAAAGCGCAAGTCCCAGGCGGTTTTTGGGGAAATCAGCAGGCAAACCGCCCAACGAAGCAGGAATATCAGGCTGTACCTGCCTGCCTTTTACCAGCCAGTTACCTCTTTCAAAAACATGGGTGGTTCTAACCATCTCCGCGGGATTATCAAACATAACAGGCATAGCAGGCATATCGTTTTTCACCAGGTCCCAATAATTTTTAAGGGTAGAATCGTAGCCGCTTATTTTTTCACCTGGAAAAGGATTGGTAAAACAGAACCAATCGAACATCATTCCGCTATTACCGGGATCAGTCAGGTTGGGATTTTCATACGAAAAATAAATATCGTGTTTGCCAACTGATGCCGGGAAATCCTTAAAACTAACTTCCCAACGCGCATCCTTGGTGGGTGGCATTTTCATGGATAACAATACCGGGCCTTTCGGGCTATCCAGGTGCATGGTAACGATACCTCCAGGTAACATGGCTTTATACCTGAAAATTAACCTGCTTTTCATGGAAACATCCATTTGCTTTAACCTTGCAGAAGCATGATTGCGAAATGCCAGCCATTTGGTATCGTTTAACTCACAATTTATAAATTTATCTGTTTGCAGCGAATAGGTAGCAGGTTGCCAGGTTCTTACAAAAAGGTTAACTTCTTTTGCTTCAGCAGCATAGTTATTCTTCGTTAACCAGTTGGTTATGTTTACCAATTTTAAACTATCTTCTGAATTTAGTAAACGAAGCACAGGATAATCTTCATAGGTATCTTCATCGCGGGAGTTATTAAAAAAAGCCAGGAATTTATAGTACTCATCATGTGTAAAAGGATCGTAAGGGTGGCTGTGACATTGTACACAGGCAAAAGTGGTACTCATCAACCCTTCCCAGGTGGTACTCACCCTGTCCATTATTGCTGCGGTCCTGAATTCTTCGTTATCCGTTCCGCCTTCATCGTTGGTCATTGTATTGCGATGAAATGCAGTAGCGATAAATTGTTGGTCTGTTGCATCAGGTAACAAATCGCCCGCCAGCTGCTCAATTAAAAATTCATTATAAGGTTGGTTATTGTTAAAAGCATGAATTAACCAATCCCTGTACTTCCACATGTTGCGGTACGAATCCCTTTCGTATCCTTTTGTATCAGCATACCGTGCAATGTCCATCCACATGGCAGCCCATCGCTCACCATAATGCGGCGATGCCAATAATGAATCCACATAAACTTCATATGCCTTTTCAGAGGTATCCTTCAAAAATTTTTCGGCTAAGGATTGCATGGGTGGAAGTCCTGTTATGTCAAGGCTTACCCTTTTCAACAGCGTAGCTTTTTCGGCTTCAGCAGATGGGACAATTTCCATCTGCTTTAGTTTATCATACACAAAATAATCAATTTCATTTTTTACCCAATCCCATTTTTTGCCGGAAACCAAGCCAAAAAAAGCAGATGACGGGCCGGGAATATTTTGTTTTACAACGGGTGTATAGGCCCAATGTTCCCCCCATTTTGCGCCTTGTTTTATCCAATTGGTAAAAATTTGTATTTCAGCTTCCGATAAAGCCTCATGTTCGTAAGGCATCCGTTCTTCAGGGTCTTTTAAAGTTAGCCTGCGTATCATTTCACTTTCAGATGGATGGCCGGGAATAATGGCAGGTTTGCCCGATTCTGTGGTGTCAAGCGCTTCTTCCCGGAACAATAAACTGAACCCTGCCTGCTTTTTTACGCCACCATGGCAACTGATGCATTTGCGGTTGATAATGGGTTTTACATCGGCACTAAAATCTACTTCAGGCTGTTTGGTAGCATTTATAAAAAGCAAGACTATTGCCGTTACAGCAATGGTAACCAGGAGAATTTTTTTCTTTTCAGGAATGACTTGCAGTTTCATTAAATAAAGTATTTCCAATTTAAAGATAGTGTAATTGCAGGTGATAAGTGTAACAGGCAAACAATCCTCCTCAGGTTTCCCTTCCACTACACTACACTTCGCTGCTAAGGGGGATGAGCTGAAAATACTACTGTTGTAATTTTCACATGACAAAGAAAAATAAACAACCCTTCCCAAATCAAAGGTACAAGATTGAAGCATTATGGGCAGCTGGAATTAATCGATGATTTACCTTTTACTATGGTAAACAGAACCGGCTGAAATCAGGTACCAGTTACTCTTTCCAGACAACAACACCTGCCGGATTCAATACCTTCTCCCCCATCAAAAGTTTTCCTGAAGGGGGAATGGTTACCTTATATGGATTGTCGGAATAATTAACACCCACCCAAAAACCATCGCGCCATTCGAACATTACGCCTTTGGGATAATTTTCTGTACCAATACCCGCCTGCCTGTACACCCGCGCGAGTACAGCCATTTCCAAAAGGCCATCATCCGTATCAGGACCCACATACGTAACGGTTCCTTTACCAAGTTTTCGCGAAGTAACAGCAGCTTTGCCTGCATAATACTGATTGTCATAGGTAGCCCAAACCTCTGTGCCCACTAACGGTTCAAGCACATCTGCCCAATTATTCCATTCAAAGGCTTCATTTCCTGATATTATTTTTCCCTGCACATTTTCAGGCAACAGATCATAGAAAGAAATTTTGGCCCCTATTAAATCATAAATGGGTTCTGCCCATTTCATCTCCCATAATTTACCGGTACGGTCCTTCTGCCCGGTACGGCTCGATAAAATAAGGTGGCCGCCGTTTTGAACATACTGCTTCCAGCGCTCAATTAAGTTTGCATCGAGCAACTGATAGGCAGATGCCACAAGTACCGGGTATTTTGAAAAGTCCTTGTCTTCGGTAATTACATCCACAGGCGCACCTGCCTGTTTCAACGCGCCGTAATACCGCTTCAGGTGATCCATAAAATTCCATTGATTGGTCTGCGGCTGATTATCCATTTCCCAGCGGTTGTCGGGATTGTACAACACAGCAGCCTGCCGTTTTTGATAAGCCAGCGGAACCTTAGCATTTGCATCATATTGTTTCCTAAGCTCTTTTATTTCCCCGATAACCTTTACGTATTCCGCACCACTCGTGCTGATGGTTTTTTTATCGGCATCCATAATGGCGTAGTGGTATTGTTCGCCACCGGTAACCGGCCGGTCGAACCGATAATTGCAAACCAATTTGTTGCCGCCTGCAAAGGCATGCCATATCCACATACGTACGGCCCCGGGTAAGGGCTGCGGGTTAAACTTACCCCAGTTTACCTGACCCGGCTGCAACTCCATAACACCCGTAACGCCGTTAAAGGAGCGAAACAAATCATTGGCAAAGGCAATGCTTGTGGAAGACCCCATGCGAAATCCCTGCGCACCATCCCCTTTATCGTAGCCCGCAACGAGGTACTTGGTATAGGTCAGAAAATCAAGCCCTGAAATTTTGGTAGGGTCCACTTCCACATGTTCGGGCATCAGGTTGGTGGTAATCCATTGTGCAGGAGGAATATGCCTGCGCAAAATATTGTATTGAAACGTCAGGAAATCATTGGCTTCCTCCGCCGAAAAGCGCTTGAAATCCAGCACTGCGTGCGGCGAAGGTTGGGCAATCAGTTCCTTTGGATTGGGTATCCTTATTTGGTCGAAATTAAAGTAGCGGATGCTCCAGAAAGCCGTACCCCAGGCGGCATTGAGCGCATCCAGGGTTTTATATTTTGCCTTTAACCATTCCCGAAAACGAACCTGTGCGGCATTGCCGTAATCGTACTGCCCGTAATGCGAAGGCTCGTTATCCAGTTGCCAGCCCCAGATGCGGTTGTCTTTGCCGTAATGCCTGCCAATGGCATCCACCATTTTGGCCACATAGTCCCGGTACACAGCGCTCGACCAGGATATTTGCTGCCGCGACCCGTGCTGCATGGTACGGCCTGCATCGTTCTCCATCAGTATTTCGGGGTGTTTTTGCGCCAACCAAACCGGCGGGGTTGGGGTGGAGGTACACATAATCAATTTCAGCCCATTTTGATGCGACAATGCTACCACTTCATCCATCCAGGCAAAATCAAACTTTCCTTCTTCAGGTTCAATAAACGCCCAGGCAAATTCACCCAAATGGATGAATTCAAAACCCACCTCCGCCATTTTTTTGATATCCTTTGCCCAATGGTCCTTCGGCCAGTGTTCAGGATAGTAATACGTGCCAATGGTCATCAGTTCGTTTTTCGGGAAATAGGAAGAGGGATCCTGCTTTTGGGCAAAACTTTGCAAAAAGACAATGGTGCAGGCAATGGTTAAGAACCGTTTCATGATTGGCTATTTATACTAAAAGAGAAGATTGCAAGGTAAATAAACTCGTGTGGAGTAATTGAGTAATTTGGAAAAAAGCCAGATTAATCAGCACATATTTTATTGTTTTTCAGCAACTTTATATAAAATCAATTGCCATTTTTGATTTTGTCGCTTGAAATAAATAATTTAGCGTAATAATGCAATCAATATGCCAAAGTTTTTAAGCAAGGAAGCCAAAATAATGCAAGACAGAACTGCATTTGCCCTTTACTTGAAGAAAGGTATGGATGAGGTTGAAAGACTTTATCCTGATTCAATTGAATTTGTGAATAATAATAAATTCAAATCGCAGAAGGAAGTGACTGAATCTTTAACCAAAAAACTAGATGCTCAAAGCAAAATATTGATTCCAGCCTGATTAAGGTATTTGTTTAATGCCATAATATTCTCACTATTTGGATTAAGGTCGAATTGCCCTTGCCACCAGAATCCGTATTGTTTCCAGAAATCCCTGCCACTATTACTTTGCATTAATTCTTGTAAAGAACGCTCGCTCCTGCCATGTTCCAAAATTAATTGATCAAATTCTTCCTGATCATCTGGGCTATCTATAGAATAACCAAGCCTTGCCCATGTATAAAAACCGTTAAATTGCTCACTTCTTGCAGCAGAAACCTTTAGAGAGCGAAGGCCAAGTTTCCTCGCCTGAATGATTTGATTAATTAAAATGAATGTTCCAACACCCCGTCCCTGTGAAAAAACCGAAAGGTAATAGTTATCAATAAATTTATCGTTCCAGAAAAGTAATCTTTCATTGAAAAAGAATGAGGATTCGCTGGAAAAATAAATGGAATTAGCATCGAAGTCATATTCTGCACTAAGTAAAATTGTAAAGGGTTCATCTTGCGGAATACCGCCGGCAAGGTTTAATAGTTCAACTTCATTGCACTGAATTAAAACGAGGTAATCATCAGCATAGGGTGAAATATTGAAGTTTACCTCCTTTATGTAATTTAAAAAATTGGTTTTGGTCATACAAACAGAAATTTAGTGCTAACATAATTCCCAAAATTGATAATTCGGCAAAAAAAAGAGCAAATACGTTGTTTTGCAAATAGGCCTAAGCCAAACAGTGACAAACTTTCACGGCTTCCTTCAATGGAAATTCTTTCAGGGAACGCTAATTGCTGACACAATAAATGACCACCAACCCAAAGAGAATAGAAAAGGGGGCAACCATTTGAAAATATAGGGGCTTTAAAATGTCGGCGGCACTGAGGGAAAATTGATGATGTAATTTTCTTGGAACAAAATACAGGATAAGCGATGTGGCCAGCATAAACCACCCAAACCACTTAACCGGCAATGGAAACCTTGTAAAATCCGCATAAATAATCAGCGCCGCAGCCGGAATCATGCGGATGGTAATTTCAGCATAATTAATCAGGTTGGTGCTGCCTGCTTTTCTTAAAATGGCCCTTACTTTTACCGGATTTAAAAGCATTAATAATCCGGCACTAATAAGAAATATTCCAAAAAAGATAATGGTCCATTTAGCAAGGATGAGCATGATAATTTTCTGCCTTTTAGTGGAAGGAATGGCAAAAGTAGGCTGAACTGTTTCAAATTGCTACCCATTGTCTTTTTAGTTGTCCGATATTTACGTACATCTCAATGTAAGTCTGTTCTCTTCGTTTCCGGAACCGCTGAATAAGCCTGCTTCAACCCTCCAAGGTCAATCAAAAAATCCTGCAGCACCACCCCTGGATCCACACAAAAAATTTTCAAACGGTGCGCTCCCTTTTCCAGCATGGAAAATCGAACTGTTCTCTCTGCGCGGTTTCTCAGTACATGCTGCTTCCACTCTTCGCTTCTACCCACGGTTTTAAAATCTACCAACTGTATAGGACCATCATCAACGGATAGCGCATAACGCATGCTGTATTGGTTGTTTAGCGGGTGGGTGGGCAAACTAAAAACGGTAAGTGCGGCATTAGCTTTTGCAAATGTGTAAAAATCATAAACAGCGTAAGAGCAATTGCTTTTAATCCAGCCTGTATCCTTGAGTAATTGGGTATTTTCCCCGGGATCTACCTGTGCCTGAATGGCATCGGATGAATAGCCCAAACCGGGTAACAATATCCAATTGCCCTGCTGCTGTTGCTTTTGGCTGCTGAAATGGCTTGCCTGAATAGCTACATAACCATTGTTTTCAATAAACCCTTTATAATTGGGTGGCAGTGAAAGATTGGTGCCCGAAACTTCCACGATTATTTTTTTACCGGAACCTTCAATTTGAATCTCACCGGAGAATTTCTCCTGCTTAGGCGCTTTACTCCAATCAAAGGTTAAACAAACCCGGATTTCGCTTTTGCCAGGATCAATGCTGAGCTTTCCGCTTGTTTTGGAAAGTTTTATCCATGGAGCGGAAGTGGAAGCCACCCATTCCACTGATTCATTTTCAGTAATAAAAATATCTAAAAAATATTGCTGCCGGTTTAAATTATCGAAGGCCGGTAATGAAAGATTTGTTATGTAACCCATAAGTGAAGAATCTTTCGTAACCCATCCTTCGGGTGACACATTCCACCCTTCACTTGCAACAGCTTTTACCTGCTGAAATTCAGGTGCATGAAATACCGGCAGATCCCTTGGCTGCATGGACATCATGTGGTTCCACTTGGCACCTGACAATTTGAAATTATAATAGTGGGTGATGGAAATAATGGTATCGTGTGCAGCCTGTGATTTTAATGAATACTCCAATGAACTGAACCGGTTTTGCTTTGCATAGAAATAATTTTTATCCCGGTACAAAAACTTTTTATTCATGAGCGAAGCACTTCTAACGGGATAGTACACCAATTGGTAAAATGCAGCCTCATCATTTGCCTGTAACTGCGCGTAAAGTGCTTTTACTTCATTCTCCAAAGCCTCGTACCGGTCCATTCTTTTTTGTGCCTCATCACCATAAAAAAAATGGTTTAAAGCGGTGTAGTTGGTTTTGGTGGTAGGCTCGGTTTGGCTCCATCCCATAAACTCGGGTTTGCGTTCAAACGCAAGTTGATAGTACTCCCACATGATGCCTTGAAGGGTTTGCCCTTTTTCTTTTCCAAAAAGGTTTGTTGCCCATGCAAGCAGGTGTTGCTTTGTATAACCATTATCCTCAAAGGGTGTGGCATCCCATGCCATATCCATGAACATCTCTATGTTATACTCCAGCGGCTTTATATCGCCCACATTCAATACCCAAAGTTTGTTTGAACCGTTTTTATATGCCTTCATCATTTCTTCCTGTATCAATGCAGGATGCGTGGTGCTGAGCCACAAATAATCATGCGGCCGGCCCCAGTACGATGCATGGTAATACACGCCTGATCCACCTGTCCTTTTCTTTTCTGCTGAGTTATTCAGGCGTTGAATATATCCATAGTTATCGTCGGGCCATACAAGCGTTACATCCTCCGGAAGTTTTAACCCATTGTCATAAATCTCAAGCACTTCTTTATAGGCAGTAAACACCTGCGGTACCTGTTTTATATCTTTCGATAAATTTCTTTCAAGCATTTCCCGTTGGTCCTGTATAATTTTTTCCAATAGCGGAACTGCTTCTGTTGCATCCTTAATCCCCTCCATTTTGCTGTCGTGTACGCCACGCATACCCATGGAGTACATGGCGTTGATGCCCTTACTTTCTTTTACCCGGTCTTCCCAATATTTATAAACGGTTTCCTTATTGCTGATATAATTAAAATGCCCCATGGTTTTTTCGTTCCACTCACCCACATTGTTCCGCAGCATGGGTTCGGCATGCGATGAACCAATGAGGATGGCATAATCCTCAGCCACTTTTGCATTGCCCGGTATAGTAAAAAAGGCCTTTGTGCCTGGATGCATAGCGGGCCAGATTAGGTTCGCTCTTAATCTCAACAGCAATTCAAAAATTTTGGCATATGTCTTCGGGCCAATATCACCGGTTTCGGGCTCAAAGGTTTTGGCGGCCCATGGTTGCAGGCCCCAATCTTCATCGTTTAAAAAGATGCCACGATACTTTACTGATGGCTCCCTGCTTATGAACGTGCCGGGTAATACCAAAAGGGTAGTTTGCTTGGCCGGCACCACATCGGCCCACCATACCCAGGGCGAAACGCCCGCAGCACGCGATATTTCAAATAAACCATAAGCAGTACTACGAGGGTTCCTGCCCACAAGCACAAGTGCCTGTTTCACGCCCTGCATTGGTGCATCAATAGTGGTAATGGTAAACGATTCCCATTTTCCCATGATGTTTGAAACGTCCAATTTTTTAGATTGAATCAGTGCATCAATAACAGGAGATTGTCCGATGGTTCCCGCAATGATCAAATAGTCATTTTGGCCATTTTGGGTTGAAATAACCGCCGGTTTTGTTCCGCTTACAAATTGCAGGTCACTGGCAAGGGCATCGGCGGCAATACGTACCACTTCGGCATCCTGTTTTTCAACATAAATAGCAGGTATCTTATCGTTTTTAATTAAAGGAAAACCACCCGTCTGATTATACGAAACTGTTTTTAAAGATTGGTGGCTACCCAGCTGACCTAAAGCATCCTGCAAACAGGCGGACATTATCAGTTGACAAAGGACAAACAACAGGAACAATGTAGAATTTTTCATACAGCGAAATCTTTGGCAGATAGGGTAAAGCTACTCTTAAAGGAGAATGGCTTATCCTGTACCATCCCGAACCACTTTTCTTTTTAACCAAAAATTCAGTAGGAACAAACCATGCGGGTGACATTCATCACTACCAACGCCCATTCCAATGGGTAGTTTTGTACCATGACGGCATCCTTAAAAAGCCACTGGGAAACCATTTATTCCACCAGAAAACCGGAAGAGGTAAGCTGGACGGAAGAAGTGCCCTCTCATTCGTTGCAGGTGATTGAGCTGTTGCAACTGCCGAAAACCGCAAATATTGCCGATATAGGCGGTGGCGACAGCAAACTGGTTGATTATCTGCTTGGCGAGGGTTACCAAAACCTGACGGTGGTAGATATTTCGGGTGCCGCTATTGCACGAGCCCAAAAAAGACTTGGATCAGCATCCCAAAAGGTAAAATGGATAGAAAGTAATGTGCTTGATTATGAACCAGATGGCCGCATTGATCTATGGCACGACCGGGCAGCCTTTCACTTTTTAACCCAACCGGCTGATGTTGAAAAATACCTTTCTATTCTTCAAAAATATGTAACTGGTTTTGTGCTGCTTTCAACTTTTTCAACCAACGGGCCCGATAAATGCAGTGGCTTACCGGTGCAGCAATACAGCGAGTTAAATTTGGTAAACCTGCTGGAAAGTTATTTTGCCAAAATACAATGCAGCACGCATATTCATGTAACGCCTGCCGGGGCCGAACAGGAGTTTTTAAGCTGCTTTTTTCGAAAGAGGATGAATAAATAAACCTTTCCCTTGGGTAATCAGAAACTGAATGATTGACCAAAGTCGATAAAGTTCTCTATTTTAAAACATATGGCTCCCCATTCACCACCACATTTTCAAATGTAATCCCTCCATATTTAGTTTTTAAAGTCGGGGTTCCAGCTTTGGCATTTATATTCCTGAATAGGATGTTTGAAACAGAATCGGAGGCATTACCTTCCATATCCCCGAGGCTTTTACATTCAACCTGTATGTTTGAAAAGGTAATATTGCGCACTGTAGCAAATGGTTTTTCGGTGCTGCCGCCCATATCAAAAAACTGTTTCCAGGGTGCCATGCTGATAATGGGTCCACAGCGGCCGGTGATATTTTCGATCAGGATGTTTTCATAAACCTGATAGGTATCGGGCCGCATCTTTAGCCTGAGTATCGAGGTATTGTTATCCACTTTGCAATTGCGCATGGTTATGTTGCGGGCATGCAGGCATTCACTGCCAAGGGTAAGTGTGCCGTGCGATTCGCCAAACGTGCAGTTCTCAATTAAAATGTCTTCTACGATGCCATTTTCTCCCCGCAAATGTGCATCAGGCCCTTTGCCACCTTTAATGCATACGGCATCGTCATTTACAGAGATATAGCAATTACGGATGGTCACTTTTTTGCAAACATCAATATCAATGCCATCGGTACTTGGGGCCGGTACGGGCTTATAAGGTGAGCGGATATCGCAGTTTTCAATCAGCACATTATTGCATTGGTACAAATGAGTGGTCCAAAACCCGGAGTCATGCAGTTTTACATTTTGAATGGTTACATTATTGCATCCCCAAATAAACAGCAGGCGTGGACGGTGCACTTCGAGGTTGGTAGCCGATTTGCCGATCTTCCGCATCGAATCGCGGTAGGCCCAAAAGGATGACCAAAACCGATGACCGTTTCCGTTGATGGTACCGGTGCCGGTAATGCTAAAACTGTCCGCATGATAGGCATTAATCAGCGCGGCATAATAGTAAATGCTGCGGCCTTCCATGCGCGAAGGAATCAGCGGATAGTGGTCAATATTATCCGAACCTTTCAGCATAGCGCCTTCCTGCAAAAGCAGTTTTGTTTTTGGCTTAAAAAATAATGCCCCGGTAAGAAAAACGCCTTTGGGGATTACGATGGTGCCGCCCCCGTTGGCTTCGGCTTTATCAATTACCTGCTGAATGGCTAAGGTATTCAGTTTGTTGCTATCGGTACTTACACCATGCCCGGTAATCAGGTATTGCTGTGAGTTGGCATCGTATATTACCCCAATCAAACCAATCAACACAACGATTTTGTTAAACAAGCATTTGAGGCGTGACAGTCCGGCAAATCCCTTCATAAAGCAAGCATTAAGTGCCTGTAAAGCTACTTTGTGGCGGGGAAGTATTATCCTGTGCTGTTATGAAGCTTTATTCAGGCCGGGAATTGAGCAATAATGATTAACCCATGTATTTTAAATGCCGGCCTTTAGCACCGCAGATTTCAATTTTTCCTTCAGTATTTCATCCCTTAATACAGCAGACAGATAGTCGTCCAGCTTGGCCGGAATCATGGGAAATTTCTGCTTTAGCTGCAGGCAATATTCTTTAGCAGCTTCTAAATGTTTCAATTCATTGCAACAGGCTATTTTCAGTAATAACTCCCAGGGTACAAGCGGCATATTCATTTTTTCGGCCCAGTAAAATGCGCTGGAAAAATCCTCGTGATGGAAAAAATAAAAAGCAAAGCCGGCATTAAACCACCATTGATAATAGGGATTGAGCTGAACGGATTCATCGAGCATTTTATACCCCCTTTCATATACACCACAACAAATCAGCATAAAACCCATGGCACCTTGTATGCCCGCTTCGCCCGGTTTAATCTTCAACCATTCCTCAATGGTTTTAAGGCATTCTTCCTTTTTATCCAGGAAAATATAAGCAAGGCCCATGGTTTGATAAGCATGCTGGCAGTTGGGATCAATACGCAGGGAGGTTTTTCCGTTCGATAAAGCCTGTTCAAGCTGGTTTCCGGCAATCAGGCTTTTATGTCCCATAAAATATCCGCCTACCCATATTTCACCCAAAACCGCCCAGCCCAAAGCATAGGCAGGCTCCTTCTCTATAGCCTTGTACATGGCATTTTCAGCTTTGAGGAACATTTCCAAAGAAAGGTCGCCAACAAAGTGATAATACCAGAATAAAGCGCTGTAAACCTCAATATCGTGGATGCTGGTTTGGGGGGGAAGTTTGGAAACATTCCTTGAAATGGCCCCGTAATGCCCTGCAGTTTCGCTTACCACCCGCCACACAATATCATCCTGCACTTCAAAAAGTTGCTCAGCCGTGCTGTTTCTTTCGTATGAGTTTGCCCAAATTTGCTCCCTCGTTTCGGCAATGGTCAATTGCACCCTGATGCGCAATCGCTTACTGTCTGTTTGAATTGTACCGGTAAGAATGTACCTGGCATCAAGTAAAAGTCCGGCTTGCCTGATATCACTTACCTTGCTGATGATGTTGCGGCAGGAGTAATAAGAAATTACTGACAGTTCGGAATACCTTGTTAGTTCTGTGCTGATATGGTCGGCAAGGGCGTCTGCAAAGGCAACGGTACCAGCGTTTTCGCTCTTATTGATAAAAGGTAAAACGGCTATTGATATGCTTTTCCTGGAAAAGTGTCCGGTCTTTTCTGAAAGGGCGGGTTCATCGTCCTCATGATCCCTTTTTTTAAATACAGGTATATAGGCTCCTTTGGGTATAGAAATGACAATATCGTCATATTTCCCATCCTGCGAATAATAATGATCGAGCGTCCGCCTTAACCTCCATGCATGAATCCGTATTATGGGGTCAACCTGTGGATTAAAATCCGGTTTTTTGGAGTAAAGCTTTAGTGCGATGGTGTACTCCTTTAATTGCGTTTCATGGCCTGCCAATGTTTCTTCTACAATAAATTGGAGAAATCGGGAAAGCGTCGGGGAGTTTTTGAAAACTTCTGCTTCCTGCATCCTGGAAAGTTGGCTTTGGATAACCCCCGCATCCATTTCATTGATCGTCACGATTTTACTTTTGATTTTACGGTAAAATACAGCATTTACCCTGAAGATATAAAGAAGCTAAATTAATATTGTGCACCAAAAATAATGGCTATTTGTAAAAAGGCCTTCTGACAACTTTTTCAATTCAAGAATAAATAATGAAAAAAACACGGCATTTATTGTATCAGAAACAAATAGCAGCATGGCTGATAATGGCAACAGCAATGCTTTCCTGTGGCGGCAATGGCACAAAACCTGCCGAAACTGCCCAAACACCTAATATCCTGGTTTTTGTGGCAGATGACCTCGGGTACAGTGA
>Ga0209097_10000908_pt1 | contig 26685 bp, 16 predicted proteins | sample AD_UKC052_MetaG_FD_184419 | JGI IMG/M metagenome (GOLD analysis project Ga0209097, IMG submission 184419) | Active sludge microbial communities of municipal wastewater-treating anaerobic digesters from USA - AD_UKC052_MetaG (SPAdes) (version 2) | ecosystem: Engineered > Bioreactor > Anaerobic >... | reverse complement strand
ACGGTTTTCCAAAACCTCTAATATCATAGGCAATTACTCGATGTGTAGATTTTAAAAAATCCAATTGTTCTTGCCACATTGTTCTATCAAAAGGAAAACCGTGCAAAAACACAATAGGAATTAATCCCTCGCCGAGATCGTCATATGATAAATCAATATTATTTACATTTACCGATAAATCATACCCTTTTGTTGCAATTGTCATGGTTTTGTTTGTTTATTATTTTACTAAAATAGAAGCATTTGTGCTTCTTACAAAGTTATTTTGGAGTTGATAAAAATACTTACATAATAAAAAACGATTATTATATAATTTACAGTTAAACTGACATTCACTTTTAAAAACTAAATACTTCTATGTAGTTTCGTCAAATTATGCAAGTGACGCAGAGAACAGCCAATAATAATTCGGACGGATTTTTATCTATTTTTAGTAAAAAAACACCTTTATGAAACCAGAATTAGATAGCAAAAAAAATCCCTCAACTTTCGAGGAGGGAATTAGTATAATATTCTAATTTATTGTTATCCTAAAAAGATACTCAAAATATAATATACAATAGCTGCCAACAAAGCCGAAACAGGAATGGTAAGCACCCAAGCCCATAAAAGACTCACCGTAACTCCCCAACGCACAGCCGAAACCCGTTTGGTCAAACCAACACCAATAATCGAACCTGTAATCGTGTGAGTTGTACTCACTGGTACTTTGAAATGTTCTGTGAAATATAAGGTCAAGGCTCCAGCTGTTTCCGCAGCAACGCCTTCAAATGAAGTTACTTTTGTAATTTTGGTACCCATCGTTTTCACAATTTTCCATCCACCACTAAGTGTTCCGGCCGCAATTACTGTATAACATGCCAATGGAATCCATTCGGGCATAGTTCCTTTAATTCCTTTATCATCATCCGGAAGTACTACTTGCAACCAATCTGGAAGCGCCATAATATCAACACCGCTAGTTTTAATATATACTGCAACCGCTGCAGCAATAATTCCCATTACTTTTTGTGAATCATTTCCACCGTGACCCAAACTAAAGGCTGCCGAAGATAATAATTGCATTTTTTTCAAAACCGCATCGGCTTTATGCAAATTCAAACTGCTAAATGTCAAGGCAAATGTAGAAATGGAAAGGATTATAAAGGCTACCAAAAACCATTTTATATTATGAGATTCAAATACAACGCTCCAAAAATGAGAGTCAAAACGTGGTTTTTCGATTTTATCATAAGGAACCATTTGGCTATAAACGAACCAAACCGAGGCTATCATTAATGCAATGGTAAACAACTTGGGTAAAATACTTTTTCTAGAAGCGTTTAATAACCAAATAGAAATGGCATACGAAATTAAGGCTCCTAACAAAGGTGCCAAAACAATAAAAGCAATAATAACTACCACTCCCGAGGGCATTCCACCATCTTTTCCTGATTTGTACCAACTAACAATATTATACCAGTGCTTGGTATGTTCCACTCCGTCTTGCACAATAGTATAATCCGAAAATCCGTGCATAGCAACAGCGTGCGCAATGGCAGCTCCAGCAAATCCACCTATTAATGTGTGTGACGAACTCGAAGGAATTCCTTGCCACCACGTAATTAAATTCCAAATAATAGCGGCGACAACCCCAGCAAGAATTACAATTAAATTAATTTGACTAGAATCGGCGGTTTTGGCAACGGTATTAGCAACACCCAAACCAAAAACCCAATAGGCCAAAAAGTTGAAAAAAGCTGCCCAAAGTACAGCCTGAAAAGGCGTCAAAACTTTGGTAGCAACAACAGTAGCAATAGCATTGGCAGCATCGTGAAAACCATTGATGTAATCAAAAATCAAGGCCAATACGATAATAACTATAAGTAAAGTAAACATAATTTTTAGGAATAGGTTGAAAAATTAAAAAATTGAAAAGTGAAGATTCTAATCGAAAATCTTTCTGTATTTCAATGGCTTAATCTATAAATTAGTTACGAATGTTTTACAGAAATAGATTCTAAAACACTAGCAACACCTTTGCATTTATCGGTCGCAGTTTCTAAAACGGACAATACCTCTTTGTATTTAATAATATTTTTGGCATCAGTCTCATTTTCAAAAAGATCCGCAACGGCTTTGTCATAAACACTGTCTGATTTCGCTTCTAATTTGTTAATTCTAGAACAAGCATCCGTGATTTTTTTCATTTTTTTCAAATCCCTCAATTCCTTTACTGCACTATCAATATTCTGACAAGCTTCAAGATTAATTTCGGTCAATTTTCGAATCGATTTTGTAATCTTAGCAACTTGATACAATCTCATTCTACTAGAAGCTCCGTGAAGATTATCAGCTACTCTATCAATTGAAGTAATCAAAGAGTGAATGTCTTCTCTATCAAATGGTGTGATGAAATTTCTACTCAATTCAAGATTGGTCAAACGGGTAATGTCCTCCCCTTTTTGCTCTAACTCATCTATTTTTAAAAAAAGTTCGTCTCTTTCTTTCAATGGAAGATTTACGGCTTCGTGCAAAATTGAAGCTAATTGTACCAGATTTGATGAAGCTTCCTCAAAAAGAGGAAAGAATTTTTTGTCTTTTGGAACGAAAAACTGAAAAATACTATTTATTGACATTTTAATAATGTTTAATTAATTTAGAGGACAAAATTACTTCTTTATTTTATGCTAATGTTAAGTAATTGTTAACAATTGAATTCTACTTGAAAACTATTCAAGAAACCCAAGGTTTTGTCAATATCATAGTGCAAAATTCGGTCTTCATTTACAAAAGGTACTTCCGTACGATAGGATTTTAAAAACTGCTCAATAAATTCACTAGATTTCAATGGCCTTCTAAATTCAATAGCTTGCGAAGCATTCATCAATTCAATGGCGAGAATTCGCTCTAGATTTTCCATCACGCGCAAAGCTTTAGTTGCAGCATTAGCACCCATACTCACGTGATCTTCCTGACCATTGCTCGACACAATACTATCGACACTTGCTGGCGTGGCCAATTGCTTGTTTTGGCTAACAATACTAGCTGCGGTGTATTGCGGAATCATTAAACCCGAATTCAAACCCGGATTATCAACCAAAAAAGCGGGAAGATTACGCAAACCCGATATCAACTGAAAAGTTCTTCGTTCAGAAATACTTCCCAATTCAGCCAAAGCTATTGCTATAAAGTCTAAAGCCAAAGCCAAAGGTTGTCCGTGAAAATTCCCTCCAGATATTATTTCGTCAGTATCTATAAATATATTAGGATTGTCAGTAACTGAGTTGATTTCGGTCTTGAAAACATTTTTCACATAATCAATCGCATCTTTCGAAGCACCGTGAACTTGCGGAATACATCGAAAAGAATACGGATCCTGAACATGCTTTTTCACTTGGCTACTAATTTTACTTCCTTTCAAAAATTGGGTCACCCGATTCGCAGTCACAATTTGCCCTTTGTGCGGACGAATGGAATGGATTAATTCGTGAAAAGGCTCTATTCTTCCATCAAATCCCTCCAAAGAAATAGTTCCAATTAAATCGGCAAAATAGGAGAATTTGCAGGCTTTCATCAAAATATGCACGCCATAAGCACTCATAAACTGAGTTCCGTTCAACAAAGACAAGCCTTCTTTAGATTGTAACACAATAGCTTTCCATCCAAAATGTTTTAAAACCTCTTTCGAATGCACTTTTTTACCTTCAAAAAACACTTCGCCTTCGCCCAATAAGGGTAAGGACAAATGAGCCAAAGGAGCCAAATCGCCCGAAGCTCCAAGGGATCCTTGAGTATAAATTATTGGTAAAACATCATTATTATAAAAATCGACCAATCGCTCCACCGTTTGCAACTGAATTCCAGAATGACCGTAACTCAAAGATTGAATTTTCAGAAGTAACATCAATTTTACAATCTCGTTCGGCACTTCATCTCCTGTTCCGCAAGCATGCGATTTCACTAGATTTTCTTGTAGTTTCGAAAGGTTTTCATTAGAAATTTTTACATTGCAAAGCGAACCAAAACCAGTATTGATTCCATAAATAGGTTTCGAATGCGAAGCCATTTTAGCATCCAGATACTCTCGACATTTTTGAATATTGACCTTAGCTTCATCGGATAATGCCAACGATTTTTGGCTCGAAATAATTTCTTGTAGCTTTTCCAAGGAAAGTACTTCGGTACTTATATAATGAGTATTATCCATTTAGTTTTAACTTTTTAGAGGTCAAAATTCCACAAACCAATATTAAAAAACAAGATTTTAAAGGTAATTATTTTTATATTCTTTTTTTAAGGTATTGTTTTCTAAAATATTCGCAAAAACCAAAGAAAAGGTTTTGTTATTTTATAAAAAACTGTACTTTTGAAAAATCAAAATGAAAAACAACAGCAAAACATATCACTCTTCGATAACAACTCAAACTAGAGTTGCGATTGCTGTTAATTTCACTACTACAACAACCACTACCCTTTAGGGGTTTACATTTTACATATAATCCAGTTTACATGCTTTTTTCTAAATGAAGAGAGTTCATAGGTGTATAAAAAATAGTTGCATTCAAAAATAAAAACAACACAATGAAAATATTAAAATTTGGCGGAACTTCGGTTGCCAATGCACAAAACATAAAACTTGTATTAGATATAGTTATCAAAAAAGCGGCTCAAGAAAATGTAATTGTTGTGGTTTCTGCTTTTACCAAAGTCACTGATTTACTAGTTCTTGCTTCTCAAAAAGCAGCTTCGAACGACGAAAGTTACAAAGAAATTGTAGCCGAAATCGAGAAAAAACATTTAGACGCTATCAAAGAATTAATCCCCGTAAGTGAGCAAAGTGGTTTACTTAGTCACATCAAAAGAATCATTAATCACCTCGAAACTTTATTGGACGGTTGTTTTCTTTTGGGCGAATTATCCCCAAGAACTTCGGATACTATTTTGAGTTTTGGCGAATTATTATCCTCCTATATCATCGCAGAAGCATTCAAACAAAAAGATAAAAATAGTGGTTACAAAGACAGTCGCGAACTAATAAAAACCAATAATAACTTTGGTAAAGCTGCAGTAAATTTCAAGCTTACCAATCAATTGATTGACGATTATTATGCGTCGAATGAGGCTCAAATTCTAGTAATGCCAGGTTTCATAGCTTCGACCGAAGAAGGAATTGGAACCACTTTAGGTCGTGGCGGCTCCGATTACACTGCAGCAATTTTAGCTGGAGCATTAAACGCTTCCGAATTGGAAATTTGGACTGACGTCAACGGAATGTTTACTGCCAATCCAAAAATCGTAAAACAAGCCCAACCTATTGCCACAATTTCGTATCAAGAAGCTATGGAGTTGTCGCATTTTGGTGCCAAAGTATTGTACCCACCAACTATCCAACCTGTTTTCAAAAAAAACATTCCGATTTGGATTAAAAACACTTTCGAGCCAGAAGCCGAAGGTACTTTTATTTCTAATGAAGATAATTCACATTCTAATCCTGTAAAAGGGATCACTCATATCGATAAAATTACCTTAATTACTCTTGAAGGTTCAGGAATGATTGGAGTTGCCGGTGTATCAAAAAGATTGTTTGAAGTTTTATCAAACGAAAACATTAATATTATTTTTATTACTCAAGCTTCGTCGGAGCATTCCATTTGTATTGGAATATTGAACAGTGATGCTAACAATGCCGAAAATGCTATCAACAAAGCGTTTCAACAGGAAATTTCACAAAATAAAATCGATCCTTGCATCGTCGAAAAAGACCTTTGTATCATTGCTTTGGTTGGTGAAAATATGAAAAACCACCAAGGTTTGAGCGGTCGAATGTTCAGTACTTTAGGAAAAAATAATGTCAACATTCGTGCAATTGCACAAGGCGCTTCTGAAAGAAATATTTCGGCCGTTATCAACGAAAGAGATGTCAAAAAAGCTTTGAACACGCTGCATGAAAATTTCTTTGAAGAAAACACCAAACAATTGAACTTGTTCGTAATGGGCGTTGGAAATGTGGGCGAAAAATTCATTGAGCAAATCAGCCAACAAAAGAAATTCTTGAAAGAGAATCTAAAAATAAATGTGAGAGTGGTAGCGGTATCCAATTCTCGAAAAATGTATTTCGACGAAGATGGAATTCCTTTGAAAGACTGGCAATCATTACTAGAAAATGGAGAAACTGCCAATAAAGAAGCCTTTATCGAAAAAGTAAAAGCATTGAACTTACGCAACAGTATTTTTGTGGATATTACTGCCAATCAAGCGGTTTCTGAAACTTACGAACAGTATTTGAAACAAAACGTTGCCGTGGTAACCTGCAACAAAATTGCTTGTTCATCGGCTTATGATAATTATAAAAAACTAAAAAATCTTTCTCGTCAATTCAATGCACCATTTTTGTTTGAAACCAATGTAGGTGCAGGTTTACCAATTATTGACACCCTGAAACATTTAATTGCTTCGGGAGATAAAGTGAATAAAATTCAAGCAGTTTTATCGGGAAGTTTGAACTTTATTTTCAACAATTTCGACGAAAACAATTCTTTCCACGATGTAGTAAAAGAAGCGGGAGTGCAAGGATTTACCGAACCCGATCCAAAAATTGACTTGAGCGGTGTGGATGTGGCTCGAAAAATTTTGATTCTAATTCGTGAAAGTGGTTACCAATTCGATATCGAAGACATTCAAAACAATTCTTTTCTTCCTACCGAATGTATGGCTACAACCAACAATGAAGATTTTTTCAAATCATTAGTAAAACACGCTTCGCATTTCGAAAATCTTTTGGCAGAAGCTAAATCGAAAGACAGTCGATTAAAATTCGTTGCTACCTTCGAAAACGGTAAAGCTAAAGTGGGATTGGAATTCATCCCAAAAGAAAGTCCTTTCTACAATTTGGAAGGAAAAGATAATATCGTACAATTTTACACCGACAGATACATCGACCAACCTTTGTTGATAAAAGGTGCTGGTGCTGGTGCTGCGGTAACAGCATCGGGAATTTTTGCCGATGTGATTCGTATTGGAAATATATAATGCATTGTATCCACGTTGTAGAGACGTAATGCATTGCGTCTCTACGGATACAAAAAAAATAAAATTATGAATGAAATAAAACTATTTTGCCCTGCCACCATCGCCAATCTTTCCTGTGGATTTGATGTGCTCGGATTGTGTTTAGCGACTGCAGGCGACGAAATGATTATACGAAAATCGGATGTAAAAGGCGTTCGTATTACCAAAATTGTGGGAGCAAATTTACCAATGGAAACCGAAAACAATGTTTCTGGTGTTGCTGCTTTGGCAATGCTAGAAGAAGTAGAAACCGAATTCGGGTTCGAAATTGAAATCTACAAAAACATCAAAGCAGGAAGCGGAATCGGAAGCAGTGCTGCCAGTTCAGCCGGAGCCGTTTTTGGAATTAATGAATTGTTGGGACGACCATTTACCCGAAAAGAATTGGTGAAATTTGCCATGCAAGGCGAAAAATTAGCCAGTGGAAATGCTCACGCTGATAACGTTGCTCCTTGCCTATTAGGAGGTTTTACCTTGGTAAGAAGTTCAAACCCCTTGGATATTATCAAAATTGACAGTCCGTCCGAATTGTATGCTACCGTGGTTCATCCTCAAATTGAGTTGAAAACTTCGGATGCGCGTTCGGTATTGAAACAGACCGTTTCCCTGAAAAGTGCCATCACCCAATGGGGAAATGTGGGCGGATTAGTCGCCGGATTATACACCAATGATTACGAATTGATTGGTCGTTCCCTGCACGATGAAATCATCGAACCCATTCGCAGTATGTTGATTCCTGGTTTTGATTTAATCAAGAAAACAGCTTATGAAAACGGGGCTTTAGGCTCTGGAATTTCTGGTTCCGGTCCTTCTATTTTTGCTTTAAGCAAAGGAAAGGAAACCGCCGAAAAAATCGCCAAAGCAATGAGTGCCGTTTATGACGAAATCAATTTGCCTTATGAGATTCACGTTTCGAAAGTGAATCCAGATGGAGTGAGTATAATATAAGAAGTTAGAAATACGATATACGAAGTTAGAATTACAATATCGTATATCAAATATCGTAAATCGTAAATTAGAAAATGAAATACTACAGTTTAAACCATAATGCCCCAAAAGTTTCTTTCGAAGAAGCTGTAATTCAAGGATTAGCAACCGATAAAGGATTGTATTTTCCAGAATCTATCACTCCATTATCCCAAGCATTTTTCGAGAATATCGAAAACTTAAGCAATGCAGAAATTGCTTTCGAAGCCATTCAACAATTTGTGGGCGACGAAATTCCAACCGAAACCTTAAAAGAAATAATAGCAGAAACGCTGTGTTTCGATTTTCCAACGGTAAAAGTGGAAGAAGGAATTTATGCCTTGGAATTGTATCACGGACCAACAATGGCGTTCAAGGACGTGGGAGCTCGTTTTATGTCCCGTTGTTTGGGTTATTTCAACAAAGATAAAAAAGACAATAAAAATACAGTTCTTGTAGCAACTTCCGGTGATACAGGAGGCGCTGTTGCTAGTGGTTTCCTTGGAGTTCAAGGCGTGGAAGTCGTGATTCTTTATCCTTCTGGAAAAGTGAGCGACATTCAGGAAAGACAATTGACGACTTTGGGACAAAACATTAAAGCACTCGAAGTAGATGGAGTTTTCGATGATTGCCAAGATATGGTCAAAAAAGCGTTTTTGGACGAAAGTTTGGCGCATCACAACCTAACTTCGGCCAACTCGATTAATATTGCCCGTTGGTTGCCACAAATGTTTTACTTTTTCTTTGCTTACAAACAATTGAAATCGCAAAATAGGCCTTTGGTATTTTCTTGTCCAAGTGGAAATTTCGGAAATATTTGTGCCGGAATTATGGCAAAAAAATTAGGTTTGCCAATCGAACATTTTGTGGCTTCGACCAATGTGAATGATACCGTTCCGAGATTTTTAGAAAAAGGGAATTATGACCCAAAACCATCCAAAGCGACTATTTCGAATGCAATGGATGTTGGAAATCCGAGTAATTTTATCCGTATTCAGGAAATGTACAACAACGATTTGGAGCAATTCAAAAAAGATTTCTCTTCGTTTTCTTATACCGATGCCGAAACTTTGGAAGCAATGCAATCCATCTACAAAACCGATAGTTACATCGCAGAACCTCACGGAGCTGTTGGGTATTTAGGTTTGAAAAAAGAATTGAAAAACCATCCAAACGCGATTGGAATTTTCTTAGAAACTGCTCATCCAATCAAATTTTTGGATGTCGTTGAACCAGCTTTGAACATTCAATTACCAATTCCAAGTCAAATAGAAAGTGTGTTGAATAAAGAAAAAGTAAGCGTGAAAATCAAAACTTATGAGGAATTGAAAGCGTTTTTGGGATAGAAACAGGATCTATTTATAAAATTAAAAATGGCTAAAATTAAACTTTAGCCATTTTTTTATTTGTAGGAATAAAAAGAAGATAGCAAAGCATAAATCATTACAAATTAGTATATTTGATAAAAATTTACTATGAAAAATTATAGCTATCTATTATTAATTGTGATACTTTCCTCCTTCACAACCCCAAAAGCAATAATCACTTTTTCAGGTAAAATTACAAATACCGAAATCAAAAAAATTTGGATCAAAGGAGAATCTTTTGAAAAAGAAATCAATTTAAAACCTGACGGAACGTTTTCAGAAAAATTACCCATTGATTACGAAGGAATTTACGCCATCGAAACTTCTAAAAACAGGATGCCAATCTATTTTTCTAAAGATTCTAAAATGAGTCTAACTGCTGATGATTCCAACTTTAATGCTACCCTAAAATACACTGGCAAGGGAAGTATAGAAAACCAATATATAGCCAAAAAGACAATTATTACTTCGCAAATTTCATTTGAAGATTATAAATTAAATGAAACAGAATTTTTAAAAAAACTTGAAAATACAATTAACTCAGTTAAAAATTTATTTCAAATAACTAAATTTTTAGATGACTTCTTTAAACAAAAAGAAATTTTAAATCTTCATTATTTAGAACAAAAATACTTATTGTACTACAACAGACTGCATAATAATCCTACGTATGATTTTAAAGTTTCTGAAAAATTTCCAAAATATGACAAAAAGATGGATTTAGATAATGAATCTGATTTTTTGTTTTCAATAGACTATCAAGATATTGTAATGACAAAATTTTTCGAGAATATTAAAGGAGATGAGTTGTTAAGTTCACCTACACCAAAAAATGCCATTCCTAAAATTAAAGCACTAAAAAGTCAACGTATTAAGAATCGATTAATTCAAATTGGGGTTAATGATATTAACATTGAAAATGCGAATTATAAAAACACTTACAATGAGTTCATTTCTATTACAAATGATCCAAAAATTAAGGAAGTCCTAACTACTAATTACAATAATACTTTAGCAGTAGAACCAGGAAAACCGTCTCCAACTTTTAATTATGAAAATCAAAAAGGCGGAAAAACATCTTTAGAAAATCTGAAAGGAAAATACGTTTATATTGATGTTTGGGCAACTTGGTGCGGACCTTGTCGTCAGGAAATACCATCACTCGAAAAAGTTGAAGAACAATTTCAAGGTAGAAATATTGTTTTTGTAAGCATTTCAATTGACAATAGTAAAGACCGAGAAAAATGGAGTAAGCATGTAACCGAGAAAAAAATGAGTGGAATTCAGTTATTGGCAGACAATGAATGGGATTCAAAATTTATAAGAGAATATAACATTGGGGGAATTCCGAAATTTATCCTAATTGATGGAAATGGTACTATTGTAAATGCACAAGCACCCAAACCTTCCGACCCAAAACTAATTGAATTGTTGAACAGTTTGCCTTTATAACTCTCTAAGTTGAATATTCAATTGCCCATTCAAACACAAATAGAAAGTGTATTGAATAAAGAAAAGGTAATCGTAAAAATCAAAACTTACGAGGAATTGAAAGCGTTTTTGAAGTAATTTTCGAAAAACTATTCTAAAAAAATCTGAATAATCACCAATTTCATACCTTTGAAAATTACGAAACCACAAACTGGAATATTAGTATTATCATGATTACAAAAGCAACTGTAGAAGACGTTTCCTTTTTAAATAAATTAATCAATTCAGCCTATCGAGGCGAATCCTCTAAAAAAGGATGGACAACGGAAGCCAATCTTTTAGAAGGAAAAAGAACCACCGAAGACGAACTAACCGAAATTATTAAAAACGAAAAAAACACCATTCTCAAATATACTGAGCATAAAGAAATTATAGGTTGTGTATTGCTAATTGAAAAAGAGAATCAATTGTATTTAGGAATGTTAACCGTTTCGCCTGAATTACAAAATAGTGGTATTGGAAAAAAACTAATGCAACAAGCCGAAGTTTTTGCTTTAGAACTGGGATTGTCAAAAATTGTAATGACTGTAATTACGGTCCGTGAAGAACTAATTTCGTGGTACAAAAGACGTGGTTATGTTGACACAGGAAAAAGAGAACCCTTCCCGATAAGCGATGTTTTTAGCCAAACCTCAAGTGAACCGTTGGAATTTATGGTATTGAAAAAAAGAATTAGTTAACAAAAACTATTTCTCCAAACTCAAAAAGGCTTTTCCAACATACTTACTAATATCCGAAGCAATAAACGATTGAAAGCCTGTTTCTGGCAAAGCGATATCAGCAGTCAAACCGTGAAGGTAAACCCCGAGAATAGCAGCATCAATAGGTTCGTAGGATTGTGCCAATAAACTTGTAATCATACCTGTTAGCACATCTCCAGTTCCGGCCGTGGCCAAAGCAGCGCTTCCTGTTGTGTTTTCGTAAACAGTTTCACCATCAATTATAAAAGTCGGAGCGCCTTTCATTACAATTATTAGATTATTCTGTTTAGAAAAAGCAATAGTTTTCTCGAATTTTTCAGCATCAGAATCCCATTTGCCGATGAGTCGTTCTAATTCTTTTTGATGGGGTGTAAAAATAGTTTTCTCAGGCAAAAAAGTTAGCCATTGCAAGTTTTGAGAGAAAATATTTAGTGCATCGGCATCGATAACTAAGGGAACAGTATTGGTTTTAATAAACCTATGAATGGCAGTATGTGTCTCAATATCCAGGCCAATTCCCGGCCCAATTCCGATAGCTTTGGGGACAAAATTAACAGTTATTCTAGAGATGTATTTTACTGAGATATCCGTTATAACCATTACTTCAGGATTAGCAGTTTGTAGAATTCTATAACCACAGCGTGGTAAAAATACTGTAACTAAACCACAACCCGTTTTCAAACAAGCCATTGATGACAAAGTCATCGCGCCTATTTTCCCGTAACTGCCACCAATCAACAGGGCGTGACCTTGTAATCCTTTGTGGGTATTTGGGTTTATGGGTTTGTATCTTTTAATAATTTCGAATTTATTGATAAGAATTGCAGATGTCATTTACTTTATTTTGTTCGTTAAAAATACAAAAATAAATTGAAAAATCATTGCTCCATTTTTGATGAATTCCAAACTTAAATGAAAATAAAAACCATATAAAATTCATAGGATAAAAAAGATTTCTGAACCAAGAAATATCCTCTAAAAAACCTTTGCCACGCCAAATTAAATCAATAAATTAGCTTATTTACTCCATTGAAAATACCCCTCTAAAATGAAAACAGATTTGATTTGATTTTTTTTAGACTTAGATTAAATTCACACTTTTATTCCAACTTTATAAAATCAATGAGAATATTATTTTTATATATTTGCTAACTTTTATCAAAATAAAAAGGCTAAAATTGAGAGAGTCTTATTATTATTACAAAAAATAAGAGAGTAATTAAAATAATGTCCGAAAAAAAAGACTTTAGCGAACAATTATTAATAAGTGAACTCAAAAATCACAACGAAAAGGCATTTCGTACGCTTTACAACTCTTATTCCCAAGACATTTATCGCTACAGCTTTAGTATTCTGAAATCAAAAGAACTTGCCGAAGAGAATGTTCAGGAAGTTTTCTTGAAGGTTTGGCTGCATCGCGAAAACCTGAATTTAGAACAATCTTTTAAATCTTATTTGTTTACTATTGCCCGAAATCAGGCCTTTAATTTCTTGAATAAAGCCGCCAATGATTTGGTGCTCAAAGAAGAAATTTTCTATAAAAGTCAAAAATCATACAATCAGGGAGACTTTTCTATCCGAGAAGCCGATTGCAAAAGACTAAAAAAACAAGCCCTAAAACAACTGCCACCAAAGCGCAAACTAATTTTTAAAATGTCGCGAAAACAAGGGAAAACCTATGAGGAAATTAGCCAGGAATTAGGTATTTCGGTCAATACGGTCAAAAGCCAAATGAGCAAAGCCCTGGAATCGCTACGAATCTTTTTTCAGGTTAATGATGAGTTTACCTAAATTAAATTTGCTTTATATTTTCTAAATCACTCTTTTCGAGTGATTTTTTTTGTTTTAATTTAAAAGGCAATCCATTGAAATAAAGATATTTAACTAATTAAATAAATATTTTTTAAAAAATTTACAACGTTTGAGTAGTAGTCAAATGCAATTCAACTGTATAATATAGAACAGAAACAAAAAAAGCAATCCGCTATGAATGAAAATTCAGAAATACAAAAATTACTTCACAAATTTATTTTGAACCAATGCACAGCAGAGGAAACAGATGAAGTTGTAGCATATTACCGAAAAAACAAACTCACCTCTGATTTTCCAAGTGTTGAAGATATCAAATTATTGTCAGATGAAATTCCTGAAATGGATGAAGCCACGGCGGAAAAAATATTTTCAAATGTTTTGGCCAGCGCAAAAGAAATTGAACAAGCCGGAATCATAACGACAAGAAACCCATATCGAAAATATATGGCAATTGCCGCCTCAGTCATGGTTTTAGTATCCATTGGAATATCGTATCAGAAAGGCTTTTTTAGTCCAAAGAAAGATGCAATTATTAATAATAGCAACGAAATCACTTTGCAATTAGAAAATGGCGATATCCAAGTAATTTCTACCAATAAGAAGTCCGAAATAGCCGATGCTGACGGAAACGTGGTAGGAAATCAAAACGGAAATAAAATTGTTTATGATACCGAAACGACTATAGAAAAACTCGTTTACAACACGATAAAAATTCCGTACGGAAAACGTTTTGAGTTGCAATTATCCGATGGTACGATTGTACATCTAAATTCGGGAACGACTTTAAAATATCCTGTAAAATTTATAGCCAGCGAAAACAGACAGGTTTTCCTAGATGGAGAAGCCTTTTTTGATGTGGCCAAAGACAAAACACATCCTTTTGTGGTCAATGCCGATAATTTGAATGTTCGTGTTTTGGGAACTCATTTTAATGTTTCAAACTATCCTGAAGATAAATTAACCGATGTTGTTTTAGTAGAAGGTTCTGTTGGTCTTTACACTGCAAATGAAAAATTCAATGCCGAAAAAAATACCGTTCTTAAACCGGGATTCAAAGGAAGTTTTTCTAAAGCTGACAATCAAATTAAAACCAAAGCTGTTGTTACCGATGTTTATACCGCTTGGATTAAAGGTGGTTTGACCTTTAGAGAGATGACTTTTAAAGACATTTCCAAAAAACTCGAAAGACATTACAATGTTACTATTGTAAATCAAAATGCGAAATTGTCCAACGAGAAATTTAATGCCAGTTTTGGTGATGAACCAATAGCAAAAGTATTGAGCTACTTTAATGAAATTCACGGTATCAATTACACCCTAAAAAATAATGAAGTACTAATTAAATAATTATTAAATAACCACTAAAAACCAATGAAAAATGAAGAGTTGAATAAGCAGAAATAAAAAAATCGGAAAAAGCTGCGAACAATTTCCGATTTAAGAAACGATTGAACCTAACAAATTAAATACAATCAATTACAAAATTATGAAAAAAAAACCAAAGAATAGTGGAATGTATTTTCCATTGTTCCAAAACAACCTGAAATTGAAACTAACCACTTTACTTATTTTGGTCGTCATGTTTAATATTCGAGCCAATAGTTATGCCCAAACAAAGGTTAACTTGGAATTGAATAATACTACCGTGGAAACGGTTTTAGAGACGATTGAACAAAAAACAGATTTTCGATTTATTTACAAGTTGAATGATATTGACTTGAATCGTGTCATTTCCATTAAGGCAAAAAACGAAACGATTGATGTTGTTTTAGATAAGATATTCAAAGGAACTGCAACCGATTTTAAAGTCCGAGAGACTCAAGTCATCTTGAAAAAACTTGCTATAGAAAAAGAGGAAAAGGCAAAAATTATAAAGCAAACCGTCAAGGGAAAAGTGGTTGATGAAAACGGAATGCCACTGCCAGGTGCCTCCGTTATTGAAGTAGCCACTAATAGAGCAGTTTCTACTGATGCAGATGGAAATTTTGAAATAACTGTTGAAAATAGTGATTCTGAAATCGTTGTGAGTTATGTAGGCTACAAAGAGAAGAGATTCTTGGCGAGCCTGCAAAATACGACAATTAAACTATTTCCAGAAACATCTGATTTGAAAGAAGTGGTCGTTATTGGTTACGGAACTTCTTCCAGAAAAGATGTAACGGGAGCAGTATCTTCCATAGCATCAAAAGACATGAACCAAGGGGCAATTGTAAATCCACTACAATTGATTTCCGGTAAAATGGCTGGGGTAAACATCACTCAAACAGGTAGCGAGCCAGGGGCAACACCTAACGTTAGAATCCGAGGAATTTCTTCATTAATTGGAGGTAGTGATCCTTTGATTGTTGTTGATGGCGTTCAAGGTAATATGGATTTATTAAACCAAATTCCTCCAAGCGAAATCGCCTCAATGGACATATTAAAAGATGCTTCTGCAACAGCGATTTATGGTTCCAGAGGTGCTGCGGGTGTTATCATCGTGAGTACCAAGAAAAACAAAGCAGGCAAAACATCCATTGAATATTCCGCTTCAACAGCAATGGATTATATTCCAAAAAAATTAGACATATTGGATGCCAATCAATGGTGGGAACAAGCACAATTAGTAGGCGTTCCGGCTTCTGCCAATCACGGATCAGATACCGATTGGTACGGAATCCTGACTAAAAGCGGAGCGACACAAACCCACACTTTATCTTTTGGTGGAGGAACAGATACTTTTAGTTATAGAGCTTCCATCAGTGCTATTCTGCAAGAGGGTGTTGTTATCAATTCGAATAACAATAAATACATTGGTAGAATTCAAGCGACTCAGTCTGCCATAGATGATAAACTAAAACTGACATTCAATCTTAATACAGGAATCACGGAGTCAACCAATAGTATTGGAAGTATCGGAAGAGCGGCATTTACATCCAATTTAATTACAAATGCTTATGTAATGCGCCCTACCGATCCGGTTTATAACACTGATGGAACTACTTATTATACAGATCCAAATGTTTTTCAATATTTAAATCCTTATGCTGCGGCACAAACGGTTACAAACGAAGGACAAAACGATAATTTGTTTGGAAGCCTTAAAGCCGATTTAGATGTATATGAAGGATTAACGGCAGGCTGGTTTGGAAGTTGGAGAAAAACAAACAGTACCTACGGATATTATATGCCGGCGGAATCAACCCTTGCCGCTGCAATTGACCAAAAAGGGCAAGCAAACATCAGCAATAACAGACAGAACGAAAAACTAATGAATATGAGTCTTTCGTATAAAAAAGTATTTGGCGACCATAGTATTAATGCCTTGGCATTGTACGAATGGCAAAACCAGACGTATCAAGGGAATTATGCGCAAGCCAGAGGATTTATCAATGACATTGCCACATACAATGCCTTGCAATTGGGCGACTTGTCAAAAGTACAACCGGGAGATATTTCCTCTTACAAAAATGACAGAACCTTGGTTTCCTATTTAGGACGTGTCAATTATTCCTATTTAAGCAGGTATTTAATTACGGCGAGTTATAGACGTGATGGTGCTTCCGTTTTTGGAGCCAATAATAAATGGGGTGATTTCCCATCGGCATCTGTGGCTTGGCAAATCAACAAAGAATCTTTTATGGCAGACCAAACCATTTTCAATGACTTAAAACTAAGAGTTGGATATGGTGTTACGGGTAACCAACAAGGATTATATCCGCAAAATTCCATCTCATTGGTGGGAGGTTCAGGAGTAACTTATTTTGGAGGTTCACAAATTACTAATTTCAACGTGACTCAAAATGCCAATGCCGATTTGCGTTGGGAGACCAAAAAACAAACTAATATTGGAGTAGATTTTGCCCTTTTGGACAGCCGATTAAGAGGAACTTTTGATGTTTATACAGCAACTACTGATAATCTTCTGTTTGATTATACCGTTCCACAACCTCCTTATCCGTTCAATACCATCAAAGCAAACGTGGGAAGTATTTTGAACAAAGGACTGGAAATTTCATTGGGTTACGATTTGATAAAAAACGAAAATACTAGCCTAACCCTTGCCGGAAATGTATCTTTCCTGAAAAATGAAGTGTTAAACTTGAGCGGAAGTATCAACGGAGTTCCATTGAATACAAATTATGTTCCTTGGGGTCCAAGTTCTTATTTGATAGAAGGACAACCTATTGGAACTTTCAGCATCCTGCACCATACCGGAAAAGACGATACAAATTCTGAAACCGTACTCGATGTTGACGGAAACGGCATCATTGATCAAGGGAATACAAGTCCGGATCGTTTGATTCAAGGTTCAGCTTTGCCAACTTATACGTATGCATTTAACCCAACTTTTTCACATAAAAGTTTAGATATTTCTATGTTATTCAGAGGGTCAGGTGGAAATAAAATCTACAATAATTTGAGATCAAGCTTAAGTTATTTGGAGAACATAGGTAAAGCCAACGTTTTGGACAGTGCCATTCCATTAGGATTATATACTTCTAAATACGGTTCCGATTTATGGCTTGAAGATGGTTCTTTTTTAAGATTGGAAAATGTAACTGCTGGCTATAATTTTCATTTTAAAACCGTTAAATACATTGAGTCGCTTCGACTTTCTCTTACCGGAAACAATTTATTTGTCATTACCAATTATTCTGGAATTGATCCAGAGTTGAATATGAGTGGCAGTAATGGCTTTGGAGGTGATAATGGTATTTATCCTCGCACCCGAAGTTTCGCATTAGGTTTGAATGTAAAATTTAAATAGTAAAAGAAAATGAAAATCAAAAATATATTTATAACAGGAATCTCAAGTTTCTTGTTACTGGTTGGATGTACCAATATTGATGAACACGTCTATGATAAATATCCTGCAAACGACTTTTACGGAACTGCCCAAGGAGCCGATGTCGCACTTGCCAGCGTTTATGCACAAGTTGGAGGAAACTGGGATGGTGTTGGATATGCCGGAGCCGATAGAGGTTGGTATGACTTAAACTGCTTTAGTTCAGATGAACAAGTGATTCCCCACAGAACAACCGGTGACTGGGAATTGGATTTTGCCCGTATGTACAAACACGATTGGTTGCCTACAGATTCTTTCATAAACAACACTTGGAGATGGTTGTACAAATCAATTTTCAATGCTAATTTAGCAGTGAATCAATTAGAAGCTTCAAAAGCGGAACCTTCAAAAATAGCTGAGGCTAAAGTGCTAAGAGCTTTTTTCTACTACTTATTGATAGACGATTTTGGAGATGTTCCTTTTTACACAGACAACAATATCACTGTAGATCAAATTCCACAAGCAAGTCGTAAAGTGGTTTATGATTTCATCGTGAAAGAACTGACTGAAAATGTAGAAACTCTTTCTGCTACCAAAGGAGGAAACTACTACGGAAGATTTAACAAATGGGCGGGTTATACTCTATTGGCAAAAGTCTATTTGAATGCCGAAGTGTATACAGGAACTCCGGAATGGGCAAAATGTTTAGCGGCTTGTGATAAAGTTAGCGAAGGCGGATTTTCACTTCATTCCGCTGCAGCCAATGCTTCCAGTCCAATGGGAAACAAATACTACGAATTATTTGGAGATGTGCTTCCGGATGACGAAACCATTTTGGCAATTTTTGCCACAGCAAATGTCGTTTCAAGAAATATCTTCACGGTTCGAAGTTTGAACGGTCCAGATGCACAAACGCTTTTCGGTTATAGCGGATGGAATGGTACAATTGTTCCTAAAGATTTCTTTTTGAAATACGACGACAAAGACATTCGTAAAAAACAATTCCGTTATGGAGATCAAGGTGGTGGAATCAATTATACTATTGATGTTGCTTCTTTGGATAATCCCGGAGCTGCACCACAAGCTGGTGTTCGTAACACTAAGTTTTATCCTGTAACCCCTTCGGACGGTGGTGGAGCATCAAACGATTTTCCAATTTACAGATATGCAGATATTTTGTTAATGAAAGCCGAATGTAATGTTAGACTTGGAAATCCAGCAGCCGCAAAACCTTTTGTAGATCAGATTAGACAACGTGCAGGACTTGGAGTATTAGCCGCAAATCCAACTTTGGACAATATTTATAACGAAAGAGGATTTGAATTGAACTGGGAAGGTCACAGAAGACAAGATATGATTCGTTTCAATAAATACTTGTTGGCCAATGAATTCAGAGGTGCTTCAGCCGATTTTAGAAAGTTGTTTCCAATTCCAACAGCAGCTTTAGACGCAAACAAGGGACTAAAACAAAATCCAGGTTACTAAATTTAGAACTATTATGAAAATATATATATACAAGTTATTCGCAATAGGAACTTTACTTTTCTTAAGTACCTCCTGTACAAATGATGCGCCACTTACCAGCTTGAAAGCGGTAAGTTTTAGTGGTGATCTTGTCGCTTCACCTAGCACAATCGTTCTTTCTGCCGCAACGGCAACGCAACCAGTAGTAGCTTTCTCTTGGCCTGCAGTAGTTTTTCCTATTCAAGCTCCCGTAACGTATGCCTTGGAATTTGATATTCCATCCGATGTTTCAGGAAGTACGGCTTGGGGAAAAGCGGTACGAGTTGAAGTGGGCGAAGATGTTTTAAGCAAATCGCTCTTAGGGGATGACCTAAATAAGATGGCTATTAAATTAGGACTTCCAGTAGATGTTGCCAGCAAAATAGTGGTTCGTGTGGAGTCGTATTTAGACCGTAAAATCTATTCCGAACCCATCACTATAACGGTTACTCCTTTTGCAAAACCGGTTGTATTTGGAGAAATCTATATGCCGGGATCCTATCAAGATTGGATTATTGGCACAGCAGCTGCTCTTAAAGCAATAGATAGTGGAGTTTACCAAGGTTATGTAACCTTTCCAGCTTCAAAAGGGTTGGGATTCAAATTTACCAATGAAAGAAATTGGAATCAATTTTATGGTGCCGATGCCAACGGTAATATTTTGGATGGCAGCGACACTGATTTTGTAATTGCACAAGCAGGAACTTATCAAATGACGGCAAACCTCAACACATCAAAATGGACGGCTGTTGCTTATTCTTGGGGAATAATTGGAACGGCAACTCCTGGCGGCTGGGACAATTCTACCAATATGAGTTATGATCATCAACTAAATGTTTGGAAATTTACGGGTGCTCTGACAGCAGGTGCTTTAAAGTTTAGACTTAACAATGCCTGGACAATCAATTATGGTCCGAAAAACAATACAGAAGGTATAATATATCTAGACAATCCAGGAGCTCACGATGTAACTGAAGCAGGCAATTATGAAGTTACGTTTACTATTGCAGAAAAAGATCCAACAACGGGTATTTATCCTGCAACTGCTATTTACACTATCAAAAAAATCTAATAAAATAGGAATCGTTCAGAACATAAAATGGTTTAGTTAGTTAATAAAAAGCATCCCTCTTTTTTTAAAGGATGGAGGGATGCAACCATTAAAAAACAGAGCGTTAACACATAAAAAATATAAAAATGAAACTATTCATAAACCTCTTTTTTGCACTTCTCTTCACTTCGGTAGTGGCTTCGTGCAGTTCATCAGATAATAATTCAGATCCAATTCCGGCTTATCAACAATACGGAACACCGTTTGCCAATATGCCTAAAAAAGAAGATGCGATAATTTATCAGGTCAATCTTCGTGCTTTTAGTCAAGCTGGAACGATAAAAGGAGTTCAAGACCGATTGACAGCCATCCAAGAACTTGGTGTGAATGTTATTTATTTAATGCCTATTTATCCTGTTGGAGTAGTTAGATCAGCGGGTGGAATGGGATCTCCTTATTCCGTTAAAGATTACAAAGCGGTTAGCACAGAATTTGGAACTCTAGAAGACCTTCGGGTTTTAGTAGATGAAGCCCACAAAAAAAATATGGCTGTAGTACTGGATTGGGTTGCCAATCACACTTCTTGGGACAACGCTTGGATTACTGAGCATCCAGACTGGTACCAAAAAGATGGAAATGGAAATATCATCATTCCTCCAGGAACGAATTATAATGATGTCGCTCAATTGAATTTCAATAACACCGAAATGAAAAAGGCTATGATTGATGCTATGTCTTACTGGGTTTACAGTGCGAACATAGATGGTTTCAGATGTGATTATGCCGATGCTGTTCCCCAAACTTTTTGGACAGAAGCCATAACCTCTTTACGAAAAATCAAAAATCAAAATATCTTGATGCTTGCCGAAGGGAAAAAAGTGAATCATTTTACTTCCGGTTTTGATTATACTTTCGGTTTCGAATATTATGGTGGTTTGAAAAAAGTATTTAGCGAAAGCAAGCCTACGACTGTAATTCAAGACGCAAACGCTCTAGAATATGCCAACAATTACGATAATTCCCAACGAATTGTAAGATATACAACAAATCATGACGTGAATCTTTTTGATGGTACACCTCTAGAATTGTTTGGTGGAAAAAAAGGGTCTATAGCAACCTTTGTTGTGGCAGCTTATATGAAATCGGTTCCAATGATTTACAACGCACAGGAAATTGGTTACGCCAAAAAAATTGATTATTTTAATAGAACTCCTATTGATTGGACAACTGCCGATGCCAATATGTTGGCTGAATATAAAAAGATAATTGCTTTTAGAAACAGCAGTAGCGCCATTAAAACAGGGACTTATAAAGGATTTAGCAGTGATGCTGTAAGTGCCTTTACTATGGAAACGGCAACAGATAAAGTTTTGGTACTGGCTAACCTAACTAGCTTGACAACGAAATACATTGTTCCAACGGCATTGACAACCACAGCTTGGAAAGATGCTTTTACTGGTACGGCAACTACGGTAACTTCGGAAATAACTCTTCAACCCTACCAATATCTGGTTCTGAAAAATTAACAACTCTAATTTAGGATATCAATCAATATCCTAATCTTATTGCATATTTATTGTCCTTAAAGCGCAAAGGCACAAATATTTAATGCGTTCCTCTTTTTGTTTAAAAAAGTTTGGATTGTGTTTGATTTTACCTGCTTCGCCCCTGTTGTCTTTGTGTCTTTTTGGCAATTTAGTAATCACAAAATTTAATAACATGAATTTTAAACTAAATCTATTGGTTGGATTCCGCCTAGGCAGGAAATTAATTGGACTGCTTTTGGTTTGCACCAGCACATTTTTGGCGCAAGCCCAAGGAATTACCTCCCCAAACAAGAATCTTTCCTTGCAATTTGAACTAACGGCCAACGGAGTTCCCTCCTATCAGTTGAGTTACAAAGGCAAATCAGTAATCAAGCCAAGTACTTTGGGAATAGAAGCAAAAGATACTCCTTCGTTTATGGATGGTTTTTCTATTACGAACTCCGCTCAAACTATGGTTGATGATTCTTGGAATCCTGTATTGGGCGAAGAAAAAACGATTCGCAATAATTACAACGAATTGGTAGTCACTTTGGCACAAGCCAAAAACAACAATCGCTACATCCGCATTCGGTTCCGATTGTTCAACGATGGTTTGGGTTTTCGTTATGAATTTCCAAAACAAACCGACTTAAATTATTTCGTAATCAAAGAAGAACACACCGAATTCCAATTGGCAGGAGACCATAAAATATTTTGGATTCCGGGCGATTATGACACCAATGAATATGCGTACACCACTTCTAAAATATCTGAGATTCCAGATTTGATAAAAAAAGCAACCGTTTATATGAATGCCCAAAGTCCAATCAAAGATTTGGCTGTTCAAACTCCTTCGATGATGAAAACTTCGGATGGTTTATACATAAATATTCACGAAGCGGCTCTGATTAATTATCCCGCAATGTCTTTGAATGTAGATGCCAAAACGTTTAAAATGAGTTCGCACCTAACTCCGGATGCTGTTGGGAATAATGGTTATATGCAAACCGATACACAAACGCCTTGGAGAACGATTGTGGTGAGCGATAAAGCCACCGAAATTCTGGCTTCAAAAATGATTTTAAACTTGAACGAGCCTACAAAATACAAAGATGTTTCTTGGATAAAACCAATGAAATTCATAGGAGTTTGGTGGGAATATTTCGTGGCTGGTAAAAGCACTTGGGCTTATGGCAAAGAAAATAATGTAAAACTAGGACAAGATTTTTCTAAGCTGACGCCAAATGGAAAACACGGAGCAACCAATGAAAGAGTGAAAGAATACATTGATTTTGCCTCCAAAAATAATATTGATGCCGTTTTGGTCGAAGGTTGGAATGTAGGCTGGGAAGATTGGATTGGAAATTGGAAAGAAGATGTCTTTGATTTTGTGACACCTTATCCCGATTTTGACGTAAAAGCACTTCGCGAATATGCCGCTTCCAAAGGAGTTCAAATCATCATGCATCACGAAACTTCGGGTTCAGCTACAAACTACGAACGCCGTTTAGACCGTGCTTTCCAATTTATGAATGACAATGGATATAATGCAGTGAAAACGGGTTATGTGGGGCAAATTATTCCGCGTGGCGAACATCACGACGGCCAATGGATGGTGAATCATTACATACACGTAGCGGAACGTGCTGCCGATTATAAAATTATGATTGACAGTCACGAAGCCGTTCGTCCTACGGGTTTGAACCGCACTTATCCCAACTGGATTGCACAAGAATCTGCCCGAGGAACCGAGTTTGAAGCAATGGGTGGATTAACTCCCGAGCACACCACCATTTTACCATTTACAAGACTAATGGGTGGTCCAATGGATTTTACTCCCGGTATTTTTCAAACCGATCTTTCTTATTATGGTACAGGTGGAAATCAACGTGTCAATACCACTTTGGTCAAACAACTGGCTTACTATGTAACCATGTACAGTCCGCTTCAAATGGCAGCCGATATTCCAGACAATTACAATCGTTTTCCAGATGCTTTTCAGTTCATAAAAGACGTGGCAGTAGATTGGGACAACAGTTATATTCTGGAAGCAGAACCCGGAGATTACATCACCATTGCCCGAAAAGCAAAAGATAAAAACGAATGGTTTGTGGGTGGCATCACCGATGAAAATTCAAGAACAGCCAGTATTTCTTTCGATTATTTACCAAAAGGAACTCAATACATAGCCACCATTTATGCTGATGGAAAGGATGCCAATTGGAATGAAAAACCGCAAAGTTATACCATTACTAAAGTCATTGTGACCTCAAAAACGGTATTGAAACAATACATCGCTCCCGGAGGTGGAGTTGCCATTAGTATCAAAGAAGGAACTGCTTTAGAAATGAAGGGACTTAAAAAAATGTAAATTATTAAAATCCTATTATGAATGCACGTCTTTCATAATATGGGCTCACTTAAAAAATTTCACTCTATTAATAACCAAAAAAAAAACAATTATGAACAATTTAATAGCAAAACCATGAAAAATAAATTTTACTTATTATTTGCATTTATCATCGCATTTGTTGGATATGCACAAACAGGTATTGGAGCTTATTCAGTCCACGATGGTGGATTTGAGAATCATACAGCAACTCTGGCGGGAGGTAGTTTAGCTGCTGCCAACCTCTCTACTACACTCTGGACGGCAAACACTACAGCAAACAATATAAAAACCTCTAGTGCAACTGGTGGTCGAAGTGGTTCGAGATACGTTACATTAGGCTCAATTAATGGTACTGCCAAAAATTTCTATTCTCCTCAAATAGCTGGAGCATTTGCGCCAAATACTACATATCAAATTCAATTTTGGTACAAATCTGCTTCTACCACTCCTCTCGTTGCTAGTACAGTCGACCTATTTGTTGATAATACTTCTGCAACTCAAACACCTCCAATCGGTACGAAACAGAGTGTTGCTGCAGGTTTATCAGCAAGTGTGGGATCTTGGACAAAAGTAGCGGTTGCGATTACTACTAACGGTACTCCTGCTGGGAATTTTGGTGTTGCAGGCTTTACAATTACCGCTGCTGCTGCTGGATATTCAGCAGATTTTGATGATTTTGTAATTTATCAATCAAATTCACCTGATACAACCGCACCAAATTTACCTGGGGTAATTACTGCTACTGGTGCTACAAATGGTGGTGCCAATGTAAGTTGGAATGCAACAAGTGGCGGTGTTGACGGTGGAGGTTATGTAGTGATTCGTTATGCTACAACTGCACCATCAATTTCTGATGATCCAATTCAAAATGGTATTTATAAAGCAGGCAATACCGTTGGCAATGGCCTTGTAAGATACACAGGAGCAGGCACTTCATTTTCAGATAATGGCTTGACTCCCGGAGTAGATTATTATTATAAAGTGTACACCGTAGATAAAGCATTCAATTATTCTGACGAAAGTGTAACAAGTACTCCCGTTCAATTAATGGATGCGCAGTTCAATTCAATGGCTATTGTAGGTGACGGTGTGGGTGGATGGCCTACTAATACCGTCGGCGAAATAGATGCTCATCAAATGACCAGTACCGATGGTGTGCATTGGAGTATAGATAATTTAGTAACCTCTAGCGGTGGTGTAAAATTTAGGGCTTTAAATTCATGGGTAAATAATTGGGGAGCACCTGCAGGTTCTTTTCCTACGGGCATTGCAGTACTGAACGGAAGCAATATTACTGTACCGATAGGCATCTATAATGTAACATTTAATAGCACTACCCTAGCTTTTAACTTTTCACCTTCAAACTTATATCCTGTTGTTAGCCTTTCAGGTGCCGGTGTAGGAAATACGGATGTTGATTTAGGTACAAGTGATGGCGTTCACTATTCAGGCCTTGGCTTAACAGTAAATGGAGATGTGAAATTTAGACAAAACCATACAGACATTGTATCTTGGACTCCACCAACATTTCCGTCAGGTACAGCTATAGAAGGAACTGGTACACTGAACGTAGCCAATAATGTGTACAATGTTTCTTTCAACCGTACTACCTTACAATATTCTTTTAACTACCCGAGCATTGCCATAGTAGGCAATAGTACGCTTCAGGGCTGGCCGGTTGATCCACAGACAGATACACATGTATTTACTTCAGCAGATGGCATTCACTATGTTATAAACAGCATTACTCTTACAAGCGGTGCTGTTAAATTCCGCCAAGATAATAGTTGGAATGTACAATGGGGTGGCGACGGAGGCTTTCCTAACGGAACAGGTTCACAAAGCGGCATCGACATTAATATACCTGCTGGTACCTACAGCATTACCCTTAACAGGACGACAGGCGCTTACAGTTTTGGGAAACCAATTGGAGCATCGCCGGCGCCAGATTGTACTCTTATACCTGTTGTTTCGGCTACTGCCACTTCCGGAAATGCTACGCTTGCTGCAGATGGTAATAGCGCTACACAATGGGAAAGCACAGCGACTGACGAGCAA
>Ga0209097_10000906_pt1 | contig 26699 bp, 23 predicted proteins | sample AD_UKC052_MetaG_FD_184419 | JGI IMG/M metagenome (GOLD analysis project Ga0209097, IMG submission 184419) | Active sludge microbial communities of municipal wastewater-treating anaerobic digesters from USA - AD_UKC052_MetaG (SPAdes) (version 2) | ecosystem: Engineered > Bioreactor > Anaerobic >... | reverse complement strand
AGATTAAATAAAATAAAGTTTAGCCTATTTAAAAAACCCTTGTGCATTTAGAAATTTAAATACATAAAAAAAGCTTCTCATTTGGAGAAGCTTTTTGTGCGGGTAATAGGACTCGAACCTACACGCCTTGCGGCACCAGATCCTAAGTCTGGCATGTCTACCAATTTCACCATACCCGCAAAATTGTGAGTGCAAATATAAGCATATCTTCTAACTTTCAAAGGAATTTATACAAAAATATTCAGTCTCTTTTTTGTACTTTTGAAACTATAAATAAATTCAAATTATGGAAACCATAAAATCATATGTTCAAGAGCACAAAGACCGTTTTATCAACGAATTAATCGAACTGTTAAAAATTCCTTCCGTAAGCGCTGATCCTGCTTACCACCAAGATATTATCACAACTGCCAATGCCGTAAAAGCAAGCTTAGAAAAAGCAGGTTGCGATTTCGTCGAAATTTGTGAAACACCTGGAAACCCAATTGTGTATGGCGAAAAAACAATAAATGCAGCTTTACCTACGGTTTTGGTTTATGGACATTACGATGTGCAACCCGCCGACCCTATCGAATTATGGACTTCTCCCCCATTTGAACCCGTTATCAAAAAAACCGAAATTCATCCCGAGGGCGCAATTTTTGCCCGTGGTTCTTGCGACGACAAAGGCCAAATGTATATGCATGTCAAAGCTTTGGAATATATGATTCAGTCCAACTCTTTGCCTTGCAACGTCAAATTTATGATTGAAGGCGAAGAAGAAATTGGCTCCAAAAGTTTGGGTTGGTTTGTAGAGCGCAACCAAGAAAAGCTGAAATGTGACGTAATTTTAATCTCGGATACAGGAATGATTTCCAACCAACAACCTTCTATTACAACTGGATTGCGTGGTTTGAGTTATGTGGAAGTGGAAGTTACAGGTCCAAATCGTGATTTACATTCTGGCCTTTATGGCGGAGCTGTTGCCAATCCTATCAACGTATTGGCAAAGATGATTGCTTCGCTTCACGACGAAAACAATCACGTGACTATTCCTGGTTTTTATGATAAAGTAGAAGAATTATCATTAGAAGAAAGAGCCGAAATGGCCAAAGCTCCTTTCAATTTAGAAAACTATAAAAAAGCACTTGACCTCAACGATATTTATGGCGAAAAAGGATATGTAACCAATGAAAGAAACTCGATTCGACCAACACTTGACGTGAACGGAATTTGGGGCGGATATACTGGCGAAGGAGCTAAAACGGTTATTGCTAGTCAGGCTTTCGCCAAAATTTCGATGCGATTGGTTCCAAATCAAGATTGGGAAGAAATCACCGAATTATTTACCAAACATTTCACTAGCATTGCGCCAGCAGGAGTAAAAGTAAAAGTAAAACCGCATCACGGCGGACAAGGCTATGTAACACCAACGGACAGCATTGGCTACAAAGCCGCCAACAAAGCCTACACCGAAACCTTTGGAGTTCCAGCAATTCCAGTGCGTTCTGGCGGAAGTATTCCTATTGTTGCCTTGTTCGAAAAAGAACTAAAAAGCAAAACTATATTAATGGGATTTGGTTTAGACAGCGATGCGATACACTCACCAAACGAACATTTTGGAGTTTTTAATTACTTGAAAGGAATTGAAACGATTCCGTTGTTTTACAAGTATTTTGTGGAAATGTCGAAATAAATCTTTGTCAAAGTTTTAAACTATGACAAAGATAAAATTGAAAATTCGTTCAGTTTTTAGACTGAACCCAAAAGTATGGACAAATTTATAATTAATTTTGATAATAATGAGCTCAATATTGCATCGGGCTCATTTTGTTTAAATTTGACTTTCTTCTATCGTTATTGTAATAGTTTATGTATTCGTTTACCTCTTTTTTTAAATGGTTTACTGATGTAAATTTTTTAGATAAAATAGTTCAGATTTTAATATCCCAAAGAAGTTTTCTACTATAGCATTACTAAGAAAGTTTCCTCTTCTTGACATACTTTGTACCCTTTCATTAATCATTTGTTTTTCCAGCAGTTAAAAGAATAATCTTCCTATCCAAAGTGAGGTTAAAATAATTTCTTCATATCAATTTCTCTTTAATTTTCCATTGCAAAAATATTTTTGAATCCACCATTACAAATTACTTCTGATTTTTTGTTTACTAGACCAAAGGTCAGTGGAGCGTGTCATGCTCTCGCTACAAACTTTAATTCATTACTTCAGATTTTATTTTGGGAATATTTATTTATTTATTTATTTTAAATTTGTTTTATTACAGAAATATTTTACAGGCTTTTCAACGAGGAATAGTACACTTAACATTAGGGAAATTTTTACTTAACAATTATCATTATGAGATCAAGCCTGATAAAGCAGCATATCAAAAAAATATACTAATTATGGATGATTTTATTATTAATATTCTAAATACTTTAGCCCAGAACGCCAGTATTTTATCAAAATTTATGCTTTTAATTGTAGGCAATTATCTTTTGAAAGGAGGAGTGATTATGGCAGTCTTATGGTATCTTTGGTTTAAAGAAAACAGTCTAAATACTCATAACCGTGAAAAAATAATTCTCACTTTATATTCTATCATTATCGCAATAATTCTTGGTCGTGGATTACAGAATTTTCTTCCATATCGAGCTAGACCTATTCTTAATCCAGAATTTAATTTCCCCTATCAATTATATTGTCAAGATACATGGAGTTCCTTCCCAAGTGATCATGCTATGATCTTCTTCGGACTAGCAACTGGAATTTTTCGGGTTTCAAAAAAATGGGGTTTATTTTCATATACATACGCTTTAGTAATAATATGTTTACCTAGAATTTATTTAGGTTTTCATTATCCTACAGATGTATTAGCTGGCGCCGCCATAGGAATTTTTCTTATTTGGGTGATTTCATTCTTAAAAATATCTAGAAGGCTTGAAAAGAAAACAATAGCATTATCCATCAAATATCCTGGTATATTTTATGCTTGTCTTTTTATTCTTAGTTATCAAATAGCTACATTATTTGATGATAGTCGAGATTTAGTTGAAGCTTTGTATCATTTCTTCTTTAAATAATAACATTGGGCATTTTAATTAATTATAAAAATTTTGACAGGGAAAATTCAAGATCAGCCAACAAAGTCTATGAAAATAAATATTTTTAGTCAATCCAATGTGAGTTGCTTTGTTAGTTTCTTATTTTTTAGATAATCCTCTCAAGTAAACTAGCAACATTTACAAATAAATGTTATTCCAAAGAAAAACAACAATGAAACTGAGTTTATGCCTAGAAAATATAGACACAATTAAAAAGCTTTGCACCTGGAATTTTTCAGCTGATCTAGAATTTTACTTCCAATGAATTTATCAAATAAAAATTAATAAAAAAACTATAAAAAATTATAAATAGCTAATTTACAATATGAAATATAACTCTGGACTGGCCAAATAAGCAAAAAACTTATATCAATTTAGGCTTTAAATAAATTAGGTTTTAAATACCTTAATAAAAAAGATATATTTGTTTTTTCAAATTATTCAAAGGTTTTTTATTTTAATCATTATGAAAAAAAATCAATTAATTCTAAATCCTAAATCTGTTGCCCGATTTTTAGGAGTAGTTGCGCTCATTTTAGTTCTTGTTAGTATTGCAAATCAATTTGCGTTTTACAATAAATATACTTTAAATTATAGTACTCAATTATATGTTGATAGAGAATATAATATTCCTACACTTTTCTCTACATTAATATTATTTTGTGCATCTCTGCTTCTGGCAACAATTACCTTACTTGAAAAAAAGAGAGAAAATACAGATGTAATGTACTGGGCCGTCTTAGCTTTTGGGTTCTTTTATTTGGCTGTTGATGAGGCAATTCAAATACATGAGAAATTTGGTATTCCGCTAAGAAAATTTTGGAATAATAAACATTTTGGAATATTCCATCATTTTTGGGTAATTCCTGGTATTGCAATTGTTTTAGTCTTAGCATTGTTCTTCATGAGGTTTTTTTTCCGTCTTCCAAAAAAAGCAAGACTGAATTTCTTTATTTCTGCATTCCTTTACCTTGGTGGAGCAATAGGAATTGAGAATATTGGCGGGTATTATACCGAGCTTTATGGAGAGAATAATTTGACTTATAGTATGATTGCTACTCTTGAAGAGAGTCTGGAGATGGCCGGTGTTATAGTATTTATCTGGTCACTTTTGACTTATATATCAGAAAAATATAAAGAAGTGCAATTTCAGATTCCAGAGCATGCAAATTAATCGATGCAAAAAAGGACTATTTTGAATATTAAATTTAAGTAATAGGAATAATATTACTTCTTAATTTAACTTACATATCTTTCAAACCTTTGAAGCAAAGGCCTACAGTTTTGGACTTATAAAAAAAGGACTTTCAATTGCGTGTCATCAGTTTTTTTTGTGACTTAAAGAGGTTAGTTATTGACTAAATTTATCTTCATGTTTATAAAAATAATTAAATTACCAGCCTATTCGGAAAGTTAGTAATCATTATAAAAAAGCCTCACTATATTCTTTATAATATTTTTCAAATTCATTTTTAAAGTAAAACCCCTTAGCATTTTCTCCTTTGGAATGTACTACAGCGAATTCAGGATATATTTCCAGCAATCTTGGAATCTTTAAACCTTCAGCAAGTGAATAGGGAAAAGTTTGATTTCCAATAAAAAATGCAGATGAATTAATGATGGATGCCATCTCCAAAAAATCTTTGACCTCATGAAAATTGAGTTTTGGGATTAATGTTTTAAGATTATCATATTCATTTTTCAACCCTAAAAAAACTATATTATCCACATCCCTTAATGCGTCATAATTTATATGAAAATTATTCCATCTTAATGTTCTTACCATAGTTATTTTATCCTTGAACCCATCTACATCATGTGCAGACAAATATTTTTGAGACAAATCAGTTTGTACTCCAGTGAGGTGAAAGTACAATCTCTCTGAAGGAAATGTAATATTTTGAAAAACATCCCTCCATAAATCAAAATTCACGTGAATTTTTTGGTTTTCAAAAACATCAACCTTGTTTAAATATTTTTGATTTTTTAATAATGGAAGTAATTTATCATAGATTTTTTTATTTATAAAAACTTTTCCTGCTATATGAGTATTGCTATACATATCTAAATGATGTTCTTTGTTTAAATTAATGTATAAATTACAGGTTTTTGTTTCTGATAATTTTTTTATTACAGGTAATGAATATATTAAATCTCCTATATGACCTGAATGTAAAAAATTTATTTCCTCATATTTTTCTATATTCTCAAATATTTGATCAATATATTCTTGATAATTATTGTTTTTAAAATTATTCCTTTTTTGTTCAATACCAAGTTGATAATAATAATTATTATATGACTCTCTATCAAGAGTCTTTAAGTAGATTTTTTTTAATAAATTCATATTCGAAATTTTATTTTAATTAATAATGAATGAACCCATACTATATTAAAACTCTTTTTATTTTTGTTAAACGACTACCAAGTGATTTAAATCCATAATAATCAAATCTATCTATTCAAAATCTATTGCTCAAAATGGATCATAGGGTCTAGGTTAAATATAATAATTTTTGAAAGCCCTATATAGATTTTTATTGAATATTGCTTCAGATAATCGACGCGGTTTGGACTTCTCCACATCCGAAAGAATATCAAATAGTATCTTGTTGTGTTCCTTTTGTTTAAAACTCAGCTTTTTATCAAGGCTTCCCTTTCCTCCATCCGTGCGGATAATGTGATGTACTATCTCTAGAAGACCTAGCTGAAACGGTTTGTTAACTACATGACATCCTATTTGTATTGCAGCACTTCGGACATTTGTATGTGATGGCGCATAAGAGCGATTTGCAACCCGAAACATTGCTAAATCAGGCTCGGTATCTCCAATTGCAATAGTGTCGCACTTACTACAATCGAGTAATTGAAGAAGAGCAATCATGCCCGTACCTTTATCAATCCCAGGAGAAAGTACCGCTGTGTCGGTGCTAGTTTGATGGACAATGAGATCATCGGCCCCACATTGATCCAAAACACTATTAATGAGTTCCGTTGGAACAGGGATAGTTCCAGTAATACTGTCTCCATATTTAAAAGCTTTAATAGAATATTGATAGTAAGAATTTGTAAATACGCCTGGTATTTGTTTTAGAGCTAACTTTACCCGTTCTATTTTATTCAAAGTCTCCTCACTAACCAGTATTCTTTCTTTATCTGTAGCGGCATCCCAAATATAGCTTCCTGATTCTGCAACTCCTCCCATAAAACCATAAGCCTTGCAGTATTCTTTAACATCGTATATGGATCGGGCAGTATTCAAAACAATAGGATACCCATGCGAATGTAGCAGAGAAAGTGCCTTAATACCTGAAGGAGTATTTGATGGGATACCAATAATGTGTTGATCTATAACTCCATCCACATCAGAAACCACAATTGTATTGAAAGGCGATTTGACTACCAATTTGGGCACAAAAGAGGCGGTGTATCTGGCTAATTGAATCATTGTAAAAGTCCAAGCCTTTATGAAATCATCGCTATATTCTTGGTGTCGAGAACTTAGTTTATCATCATGAATTTTACCTGAGCACTGCATTGTCTGCAGTCCAGTTAATACTTTATAGAGAGTAATCCGCTCAGTTAGATCCACATCTCCAGAAATACTCATATACCTTTGTAACAAGTCCGTTTCTTCCTGTTCAGACATTTCAAAAGCGAGAATACCATTTGCTAAATCATAGGCGGGATCTGTAATATTAACTTCAATTTTACCAAGACCATGATGAGCATAATCAATCTTTACTATTTCAAGTTCCCGCTTCAGCCAATCGGCAATACGCATATTTCCATCAATAAGGCATGGAACAGGACATCTTAATGCAGATAATTTATATGGAAACGCTTCTGTCTTCAAACGATTTACTATTCTGCCTAAAAGTGTTCCCGAGTGATTCCTGTGTACTAGTAACATTCCAACTTGTGGTTCGGAAATAAACGAGGAAGGGTCTTCTTCGAAAGATAATTCTTTAACACGTGCTGCTACATATTCTGAAACAATCTCGACTATCTTATTTCGGTTTATTTCCTTTGCACTATTTGGACTGTCTTCAATCCATTCAGAATACAAAATACCATCCCTTAATCCCAATATCGATGGAACAAAATCTTTAAGACAACTTGCTGCAAAAAATTCACGATAGGACTGCCAACCCCAACCAACACTTTTTGCAATGATATACTGTGTTGCTATTTCACCAGATTGTTTTTCTAATTGAACTCCATAAACTCGCTTCAAATGTTCTGTCCAACTATTTTCCGATTGATTAATTAAAATTTTATTGAATTTATGAACATTGTCATCAGTAATAAGGGTTACTTTTTTAAAATCACGCGCAAGAAAGTATTCTTCTAACCGTTTCTCAACTTCTTCTTCTCTGAATTTACCAAACTTATAATATTCACTAGGAGTTGAGGTTATAAAATTGCAACCCTTTAAAGCGGAAAGTGCCTCTGTTTTATTCAAGTCTGTTGCGCATGGGTGCAGAGGAAACAGTACATTAACAGATTTACGCTGAACTCCCAATTCATCAAGAATTTTTATACAGATCTTAAGAGTTAATCCCACATATATTGGCTCGTCAATAATAACGACACTCCCATCTTGATTTGTGAACTTTTTAATCTTTTCTTTCTCCTTTAGGCTCGCTCCTTTTTTTGGTCTAAGTGATACAATACTAATGTTCTTATAACCTCGTTTAACCAGATCTGCACGAAGAACAGGAGCAAAATAGGAACCCGCAGAGCGAAGGCCTATTATCAATATAGGTTTGTTTTTATTTGTATTTTCTTCACAATATTTCTTACTCAATGTTAAAACATCATAGGGTGTTAAATCCTGGCAACGGAAAGCTCTTGGACTAGTAACAGCAAGGTTTAGCATCTTTGTAGGTAAGTCGACTTTCGAGAGATTGGCAAGTTCCAATGCAGCTTTTCGACAGGAATTCACATCAATAGAATCCTCTGTTAAAGAACTCTCTAGAAGTAAATTGATGGCTTCTTCCCATCTGGCTCTCCACTGCAGCAATGATTTGAGAGAAATGTACTTATATCGTTTTTTATTTAAAAAATCATCCGTCGAACAGGAAACTGCACATGCTAGTGAAAAAATAGTCATTATACTTTCTCTTATCTGCCAGGATCCTTCAATTTTTTCGAAGTCCTTAGCTTCAATCCGAATAAAATCCATTACTTGGGATACCTTCGGATACGGATTCAAGCACCAAGAATATCTACTGTAGAATTTCTGTTCTGAATCAATGAAGCCGCTTCTTGAATCATAACTTTTACTATTGTATATATTTGTTTTATGATCGACTACATTTTTTTTCATTTTATTATCCTATTAAATTTTAAAGAAAATCTTGAATACAAAATATTACCAAAAATTTTAATATTGTTCTAACAAAAATAAAGTAAAAATCACTACCAAATGACTAAAGTAAAAAATATACAAAAAACTCCTACACCCCTTTGTTTTGGGGGACTTTCCTTTAAATTCAAAAACCCACACCCCTATTTTTAGAATAATTGTATTTGAATATTAGTCAGTTAAGCCCTTTTTTGTCGTTGTATAAAGCTTCACGGGCTATTTTTAATTACCCAAAATATATCGAGATTGCGTATTAAATAGATTCTAACCAATGCAGCAATTGTTGAAAATCCTTTTTTGTTTCATAATTTTTAATTACTTGAAAGGAATTGAAACGATTCCGTTGTTTTACAAGTATTTTGTGGAGATGAGTAAATAGTTTAAACCTCAAAGGTTTTAAAAACCTTTGAGGTTTAAAATTTAAAAATCGTTCATTCTTAATCGATTGAACGATTTTTTTTTGCAAAAAATTTGGATATTAAATTTTTTATTCTACATTTGTAGAGTTAATTCTAAAAACGTAGAACACATGTCATTATCCAACTCCGAAGAACAATTAATGGAACACCTTTGGCAACTCGAAAAAGCCTTTATGAAAGACTTACTCGAAGCCTATCCAGAACCTAAACCAGCTACAACAACCGTTGCAACGCTTTTAAAAAGAATGATTGATAAAAATTTTGTGGCTTACACCGAATTTGGAAACTCAAGAGAATATTATCCTTTGGTCAAAAAGACTGATTATTTTTCGAAGCACGTCAACGGATTGATTAGTAATTTCTTCAATAATTCCGCTTCACAATTTGCTTCTTTCTTTACTAAAGAAACCAATTTATCGGAAACAGAATTAGAAGAATTGAAAAAAATCATCGATGTTGAACTTCAAAAAAAGAAAAAATGACCGACTTTCTAATCAAATCGACAGTGCCATTATTAGTATTATTAGCGTTATATCACCTCATATTGGAAAAAGAAAAAATGCACCAATTCAACCGGTTTTACTTATTGTTTGGACTTGTTTTTTCGCTTTTAGTTCCGTTTATAACAATAGAAATTATTGAGAAAATAACAACGCCAATCATACAAAACAGCCCAATTCAAATCAATCAGGGAAACTTTGTTATTGTTGAAGAAACCAACTATTTACCCATTATACTTTGGAGTATTTATGGATTAATTACTACTCTTTTTATTATTCGATTTTTGAGTAATCTTTTAAAAATAATCTCTAAAATAAATTCGAATAAAAGTGTCGATTATAAAAATGCAAAACTGATTTTATTGGAAGAAAAAGTACTTCCACATACTTTTCTAAACTTCATTTTTATCAATGAAACCGATTACAACAATCGAAAAATTGAGACCGAATTATTTTCACACGAATTGACTCATGTTGTCCAAAAACACACTTTCGATGTTTTGTTTATAGAACTATTGAAAACAATATTCTGGTTCAATCCTATTTTTCTTTTTTACAAAAAAGCCATTCAACTCAATCACGAATTCCTTGCCGATGAAAAAGTTATTACAACATATAATAATGTTTCATTTTACCAAAACTTACTACTTTCAAAAGCTAACAGCACTCCAACATACTATTTAACCAGTAATTTAAACTATTCCTTAACAAAAAAACGCCTTATCATGATGACAAAAACCACATCACAAACCAAAGCAATTTTAAAAAAATTCGCCATCATTCCATTTATTTTTGGATTAGTATACTTTTTATGCTTTGAAACTGTTGCCCAAGAAAATAACGTATCAGTTAAAGTTCAAACTGATAAAAAAGAAAACCCAACAAAAGACAGAAGAGATGAATACTACGCTGGAGTGCGAATTATTGTTAAGGATTGCAACAAAAAAACCATTGTTGATAAACAATATGAAGAACTTACTTTAGAAGAAAAAAACAATTACTTTCTTTATGTTCCAGAACCATTGGTAGAAAAATCACCTACTGAAAAAGAATTTAGTGATTTTAAAAACAATTCTAAATATGCGATATGGATTGATGGAAAACATTTCTCAAATACTCAATTAAATCAATATACTGCTTCTGATTTTGTATATTTTAATGGCAGTTCAGTTAAGAAAAATGCTAGAAACAATAAATTTCCACAACCTTTTCAATACCACTTTTACACCAAAGATTATTTTGATAAAAATTTAAAAAACTCATGGAAAAAATTTGAAGGAAAAGAAATCATAAGTACCATAAACTGCAAAGACAAATGGGATAAAACCAATAATTTCGAAAAATTAGTTGAAGAGAAAGAAACTGTTAAGGTAGTAGAAAACATTAATCTAAAAACAGAAAAAACATTGCCTCAATACCAAGGCGGAATGCAAGAATTCTACAAATTCATTAGTGAAAATTACAAAATACCCACAGATTTCAAAGGAAATGGAAAAGTATACATTTCGTTTATGGTAGAAACAGACGGTTCATTATCCGAATTTCAGGTGCTTCGAGATTTAGGTTTTGGAACAGGTGAAGAAGCCATAAGAGTATTGAAATTATCTCCAAAATGGATTCCTGGAAAAGAAGAAAACAAAGAAGTTAGAATGAAATTTTCACTACCAATAGCAATACAAGCAAAATAATCACCAAAAAAATAACCGCAGATTCGCAAATTAGAAATGCTATTTTATAATCTGCGAATCTGCGGTTAAGTTTTTAATCAAATATTATACCCCAAATAAGGCACAATTTGCTCCTTAAAAACAACTCCATATTCTTCCAGTTCTTTCAAAATAGGCAAATACACTTCTTCTCGAATAGGAAGTTGAACACCGGGAGTTTTTATTTTTCCATTGAGGATTAATAAAGTCGCCATGGCAACAGGCAAACCAACTGTTTTAGCCATTGCTGTATAGGTTTGGTCTTCGCCAATGCAAACCATTTTCGAATCTATTTGCTCTTTTTTTTCGTTCAATTCGTAGCCAAATTTATGATACATCACAATCATATCTTTGTCTTTGGGTTGTAATGTCCAGCTATCTTTCAATATTTTTTCGAGAATTTGGGCTGGTGTGGCATCTTTTAAACCTACTTTTTTATTGGGATTGAACAAATCCAATTCCAATAATTTGTCCCACATACTATCGTCTTGATCGATTTTTAAAATCAAACGCATTTTAATTTCAACAGAATCCGTTGGATGATAGGGCAAGAAAGAATTCACGAATTGTCGGTAACTCATATTTTCAGAATCTTCCATAATATAACTATCGTCGGTCATTCCGAGTTGCACAAACATATTCCAAGCTTTGGAAAAACCCACTCTTCGAATGGTTCCTCTGAACAAAGTCAATACATCATTCAATCCATAAACATCGAGATATTTTAGGGAATCTCGGTTCGAATAGGCTTCAAACTTACCATAACCTTCCACTTCCAGAAATTCAGTTCTGCGGAATAAATTCCAATACGGGATATATTTATAAGTTCCTTCTTGAATGAATTTTGCTGCTCCGCCTTGTCCGGCAAGAACCACATTTCGTGGCGCCCAAGTAAATTTATAATTCCACAAATTCGTATCCGATTCTGGCGCAACCAAACCACCGCAAAAGGATTCAAACAAAAGCATCTTTCCTCCTTTATCCTTGATTTCATGAATCACTTTCATCGCACTCATATGGTCAATTCCGGGATCAAGACCAATCTCATTCATAAAAATCAAATTATTTTCCTTGGCCAAAACATCCAATTCCTGCATTGCATCGCTGATGTAAGAAGCCGTAACCATGTTTTTTTTATAAACAATACAATCTCGGGCAACTTCAATATGAAGATGTGCCGGCAACATCGAAATTACAATATCGGCTTTTTGAATGGCTTCTTTTCTTTGATTTTGGTCGAAAATATCTAATGAAACCGCGGTTGCGTTAGGGTGATTATTCGTTTTGTTTTGCGCAGATGCTAACGATAAATCTCCAATAATGAGATGCAAATCCTCCTCAACCGACTTGTTTAAAAGATATTGAGTCAAGGATGAAGCTGATCTTCCGGCTCCAATGATTAAAACTGTTCTCATATTGATACGTATTTAACACAAATATATATAATTGTTATATTCATAACAAACAACACATAATATAAAACCAAAAAAAATATAAATCTAATAAACAAAAAGTATCGTTAAAAAGAGTAGCCTTTGATGGGAAAGAGATACTTTTGCATCATTAAAAAATCACAAAATGGATAAAAAAATAATTTCCACGGGAGCAATTTTCGGAATGCTGGCCATCATTTTAGGTGCTTTTGGTGCCCACGCCTTAAAAAAAGTTTTGTCACTCGAACAGCTTACCACTTTTGAAACCGGAGTGAAATACCAAATGTATCACGCCTTGTTTCTCCTCTTCATTGGACTATCAGGCCTTTCGGAAAAAGCTAAGAAAACAATTTATTTTCTAGTTGTTATTGGAGTAATCTTCTTCTCAGGCTCGATTTATTTATTGGCTACAAACGGTCATTTTATTCCTTTTGATTTTAAAACCATAGGATTCATCACTCCTATTGGTGGATTGCTTTTAATATCGGCTTGGGGAGTATTATTGGTTAATCTTCTTAAAAAAAAGAATATAATTTAACCAAAAGAGCAGCTCGATAACGAACAGCTCTTTTGTTATTTATAGAAAGAATAGAAATTATTTTTTAGCGGAATCAATTCGGTTTTGAAAATCTTCCCAGTTGTAAAAATGAAAAGTCATTCCGTTGCTCATCGCTACAAACATTCCTTTTTGAAATGCTCCGCCAAGATTTAATGCCGTAACATCTGCTCCGTCACATTCTATCGTTGAAGTTGGGATTTCGGCTAATAACGGATATTCATTGGCATTGCCATTGGCTCCTTCTCTTGGATACACCATAAAAGTATTCGCTTGCTGATTGGACACCAAAATATAACCCGTAGTAGCTGTTGTTTTGTAAATAGCAATTCCTTCATTATCGGCTTTGAAATTCTTTTGACCAAAAAGAGCCAATTCCGAATTGTCATTTAAGGCTGGATCGGCTTTGTATTTACGGATTCCGAATTGTTCGTCGCAATAATAAAGAACACCCAATTCATTATCCACAGCAATGGCTTCGATTTCTTTTTTGCCACTGTATTTTCCGAATTTTCGAACCACATTCGCTCTTGCTTTTCCATTGCCAGCATCGGTCAATTGGTATTGCCACAAATAGGTTTCGGAAGGACCACTTTTTCTGCCAACGATGGCAAAAATTGCATTATCACTAGAGCGAGTGTACAAAGCAATTCCCATTGGGTCACGTTCTAATTCCCCATCAAAAACAGCAATTCCGCCATTGTCAATTGGTTTTAAATCAGGCAAACTGAAAATTCTGATTCGATTATTTTCACGTTCTGTCGTTACGGCAACGTCCACTTTTTTGCCATCGATTAGCAAACCATAAGCGATATCCACATTGTTGGGTCTCTTTAAAACTTCTGATTTGGCAATGATTTTTCCATTCAAATCAAAAGCATACAAACCGCCGTCGGTATCTTTATCGGTACCAATAATTATGCTTTTGGTAGCATCGGCAGGATTTATCCAGATAGCGGGATCATCGGTGTCGTGAGGCAAAGCTTGGGTTACTATGGTTGGTTTTACAGCATCTTTGCGAATAGGAGCCAACTTATTGCTACAAGATGTAAGTGCCAGATTCCCCAGAATTAATGCTATTATAATTTTATTTTTCATTTGTATATTTTTTTGATTGGAAGCCAGAAGAGGGAAGTTGGAAGTAATTGAGTTTTTCATTACAAAAAATTCTAACTTCTAACTTCCCACTCCCAACTTCCCACTTCAATTATTAAAAGTCAAACTTCAATCCCAAATTGTATCGTGCTTGATAGTATTCTACTTGTTTAGTATGCGATTCAACACCTTGATAATAACGCAACGGTTGGTTAGTCAAGTTATTGGCCTCAGCAAAAATACGGATGTTCTTGGTGATTTTATAAGCTGCATTGGCATCCACAAAAAACTGTTTGTCATAATAGCTGTCGTTGTATTCTTCCGACCCCAATTCGTCTAAATAATCCGAAGTGAAATTAGTAGAAACTCTAGCGGAGAAACGTTTATTTTCCCACGACAATGAACCGTTGAACATGTGTGGAGCAGTTCCTGGAAGGCTAATATTTTTTCTTTCGTTTCCGTCTTCATCGGCGATTCCTTTGGCCTCCGAGTTGGTATAAGTATAATTTAAATAGATCCCGAATCCTTTCAAGAATTTACTTTCGAAGAAATCCAACTGACGTTGAAAAGCGACTTCAAAACCATAAACATCAACTGTATCTCCGTTTTTCGGCTGAACGAATGTCCAATTTTCTCCTACTGGAATTGGGTTGTCTTGATCCGGAAAATCAGCAGCAAAATCGGCAGTCGTGTATTGACTATCGCTATAGTTATAAATGAAATCGTGTAATTTTTTATAGAAAACACCTCCAGAAATTAATCCAACCGACTTGAAATAATTCTCAGCCATAAAGTCATAGTTATACGAATAAGTGGCGTCAAGATCTGGATTTCCAGCGGTAATTTCCATATCCGAAGCAACGTTATTTACATAAGGTGCCAAGGCATAATAATTGGGTCTAGCCAAAGCTGTAGTGGCAGCCGCTCTCAAAATCAAATCTTTGGTGGCCTTGTATTGCAAAGTAAGACTTGGCATAACATTGGTATAAGTGTTGGTCGTATTGATTTCGCTCTCCAATTCTTCTTCGTCCAAAACGCGATTTCCTGTATAATCAATGTGTGTGTTTTCGACACGGAAACCGACAACCATTGACCATTTTTCGTTAAAATCCTGATCCCATCTTACATAAGCCGCATAAATATTTTCTTTGGCATTATAGTTTACCGCTAAAAATTCTGCTGGATCGGATTCTTTATCGAATAAAGAAGCATTATTCAAATCTAGGTTTCCTAAAAAGTTGGCCGATGCAAAAGTTCCCGGCACAAATTGACTTCCCGGATTAAAATCTTTTCCATCAAAATAACTGGTCGGAATTTGAGACAATAAATCCATATCACCGTTGATTGGTTCGTAAGCAAAGAAATTATTGTTTCTTGATTTTTCTTTCATTCGAAGGCGAAGACCGGTTCTGATGCGTCCTTTTTCCTCTGGAATAATGGTGAAAGGAATACGGATATTTACTTTGGCTCCAAATTCACTTTCCTCGGTATCATTAGTATTTTCGGTAACAGAATCAAATTTGAATTTATCTAATGATTCTCCAGTGGTTGTTACCAAAGGAAAATAAGGATCCGATAAATCTTGCGTCATATCCAAACCTTTTTGGCGGTATTCGATATAACGCTCGTCCGGACGGTATTCGCTAGCGGTAGAATAATTGGTCGCCCAATCCAAGTCTAATTTAGAACTGATTAAATGTTCCCCACGAAGTGAAAAATTTTGCACTCGCTGATCTTCTAATCTTCTGCTTTTGTTTCTGTCGTTATCGATTCCACCTTTGGTTTGACGTTTTACACGACCTTCAAAACCAACAATTTTTTCTAAATCCACATCATCATAAATCGCTTCGATATCGTCATAAGTGGTTCTGAAACGGTTTTCCCTATCGTCTCTCCAATTGTAAATGGCATTGGCAAAAATGGTATTGTTTTCGTTGAATTTATAATCCAATGCCAACGACACACTTCTACGAATACGTTGCACATCGTATTTTCTAATCTCGGAAGCCTGAACAAATTCATTTCCAAAATCATCTTTTACCCATTCGTTTTCCACATTATCCGAACCGTAATCTACATTATTATAAGAACCACTCAATACAGCTCCGAATTTGTTGCTAAAAAATCGATTTCCGTAAACGAAACCGGCTGTGTAAGAAGCCTTTTCGCGTATTGGCAAATACCCTCCAGCTACTGTAGCCGAGATTCTTTCGCCATTTGGAGTTGGACGAGTAATCAAATTTACGGAACCTCCAATCGCATCAGCATCCATATCAGGAGTTAGTGTTTTGCTCACTTCAATTGTAGAAATCATATCCGATGGAATCAAATCCATCTGTACATTTCGGTTGTCTCCTTCGGCAGATGGAATTCTGTCGCCATTCAAAGTAACTGAATTTAATGATGGTGCCAAACCTCTAATAATGATATTTCTGGCTTCTCCCTGGTCATTTTGCATTGTAACTCCTGGCACTCTTTTCAAGGCATCTCCAATATTGGCATCTGGAAAACGACCTACTTGGTCAGAAGAAATTACGTTACCTATATTTTTGTTGTGTTTTTGCTGATTCAAAGCTTTGGCTTGACCTTTTAGAATATCTCCAACCACAACCTCTTTCAATTCTGTTCCTGAAGTTTCCAATTCGAAATTATAAATTCCGTTAGCACCTGCTGCCAAAACAACTTCGCCAGTAGCTGAAGCGTAACCAATGTATTTTACCTGAACAGTATAAGTTCCTAGGGTAACATTTAGAAATTCATATCGCCCATTTTGATCGGAAATGGTGTATTTGTTCATTCCAACAATTTCGACCATAGCACCAGGCAACGGCATTTTGTCCACTTTGTCTAACACTTTTCCAGAGATTACTCCCTTTTGCGCAGAACTAACTAACGCAAGCAAAAAGAACATTACGACTAAATAATTTTTCTTCATTGTTTTTAGTTTAAATAATTTTGATGCAAAACTAGGCACCAAGCATTAATTTAATATTTGCTAAAAATTATCATACCGTTATGAATCCTGATTAAAAAAAAGAGTTGGTTATATTAAAACAACATTGAAGCAAAAGAAAAACCGACAATCAAATATATATCAGCTGTTTATACCAATATCCCTTTTTTGGCGTTAAATTTGCAATCATCAATCATCAAAATCAATCACCATGTTAAAACAATTTTTTATTCTCTGTTCCGGAGCCGACAAAAATCTCCTCGAAGGTTGTTCCGAAGGCGAACAAACCAAATATGTTGGTATTGGCGCCACTGTTTTCTTTACCGCCGTTATGGCTTTCATTGCCAGTTCTTATGCTCTTTTTACTGTTTTTGACAATCCTTTTATTGCTATGGGATTTGGAATAGTTTGGGGATTGCTCATTTTCAATTTAGATCGATTCATCGTTTCCACCATTCGAAAAAGGGATGATTTCAAAAGTGAATTCTTGCAAGCCAGTCCGCGAATTATTTTGGCCATAATCATTGCCATCGTGATTTCGAAACCCTTGGAAATTAAAATTTTCGAAAAGGAAATTAATACCGTTTTGTTGAAAGAAAAAAACGCAATGGCTTTGAATAACAAAAAGGAAGTTGGCAACTATTTCAAATCAGATTTAGACAAAAACAAAGCAGAAACGGCCAATCTGAAAGCGGAAATTGTAAAAAAAGAGAAAGAAGTAAATTCTCTTTACGAAACTTATATTACTGAAGCTGAAGGGACAAAAGGCACAATGAAATTAGGCAAAGGACCTGTTTTCAAAGAGAAAATTGCCAAACACAATTTAGCTTCCTCCGAACTGGATTCTATCCGAAAAACCAATTTGGCAAAAATTGCCATCAACGACAAAAAAGCCATTACACTTCAGGCGGATTTGGACAAAAAAGTTTCAGAAACTCAACCTATAATTGATGGTTTTGATGGTTTGATGGCGCGAATTAATGCCTTGAATAAACTCCCGTTGATTCCTTCGCTGTTTATAATGTTGCTGTTTTTGGCTATCGAAACTTCGCCAATTATCGCTAAATTATTATCCGCTAAAGGCGAATACGATTATAAATTGGAAGATTTGGAAACGGCTTTGAAAGCTACTTTGGAACAGGACAAATACCAACGCACTTTATTGGTAAAAACCAGCGCATCGATGCACGACAAAGTCTATGAGGACATTGCCCAAGACAAGAAACTATATGATTTGCAACGTCAAAAAGCCACCGAATTATTGGAACTCCAAGCTCATAATTTTGTAGAAAAACAGAAGCAAACCATGTAATTTAATCCAAAATAAAAAGCGGTTCCTGAATTAGAAACCGCTTTTTTTAAACTTTAAAAATCGAATTATTTTACTTCTTTTTTATCAAATTTATATGAAATTCCAATCATCACTAAATCGGTTGTCATTTCGTAAGCCACAGTAGTTCCAGGTACTGCTCCATAAGGATTTGATTCTGAAACCATCATTGGATTAAGCATTTGTCCAGAAGTTTTTCCGTCGCTGGCTCCGTGGTGATACACTGCGTCCAAAGAGATATTATTGCTTGCTGCATAACTAAAACCCAACTGAAAAGCATTTTTGATAATAGCTGTTGCAGGAATATTAAAGAAGGTGACATCGTTACCAATAGGATTTGAACTATAAGTATAACCCAATCTCAAAGGCAATTTATCGATTCCTTTGTATTGAATTCCTGCCGATAAAATGGAAACATTGTCCCAACCAAATCCTTTCACAGAAGCTGTTTCTGTCCAACCAGTTTCAGAAAAACCATTGGTGTTTTTATAATCCACCATTCTATAATCAAGGGCCAAATCGAAATCGCTTTTTGAATATCCTACACCAAAAGAAAGTATTGAAGGATAATCCATATCGAATTTATTGGTCGATGTTGTATTGTCTAAATACGTATTTTCAAATTCCATATCACTCAAGTTTTGAGTTGTTTTATAAGAAACACCCGCTTTGAAACCCATTTTTGTGTCATAATACAAACCAAATTGTGCTCCAAAACCAGAAGTTGTAGCTTTATCTGTAGAAGGATATCCCGCTGTCATAGATGGATTTGCTGTTGGATTTGGCATTAATTCTAATGTGCCATAATTAAAAGTAGGTTCAACACCTACAGAAAGTTTGTCGGTTATTTCGTAAGCCCAAGTAAGCCCGATTTGCAACAACATATAATCGGATTTAATTCTACCAAAACCACCAGCTTGTTGTGGATAATTGATAGGATTTGAATTTTTTGTTGGGTCAAAACTAGCACTCATGGGTTGATTTAATTCTTCAGGAAAAGTAACTCCAAAACCACTGATTCCGAAAGCAGATACACCAAATGTATGTTTGCACCCTTCTTTTCCCCAAACCATCGCTAATGCAGGCATTATTGAAGGGTCTCTTGCGTCTTTAGTAACACCTGAAACCGCAGGAGAACCTGCGCCCATCATTCCAGCTGGCAAGCTGGAACTCAATTCTGGGGAAGAGAAAAACAAACCCGCATCCAACTTGATGATTTTGTCATCGAATACCGAAATCGAAGCTGGATTCCATTGCAATGCTCCAGAAATATCAAGCGGTTGTGCCGTAGATGCGCCTCCCATAGACATATTGAAAGCTCCGACACCTTGCATAATGTGACCTGCTTGCGAAAAAGCAAAAGTCGAAAAAAGTACTAATCCAAATTGTAAAATAATTTTTTTCATGTTTAAAAAGTATTGATTATAAATTTAGTCCCTATAAAAATTGTTTCATTCCATATTTAGAACAAAACCTACAGATTTAATAGGTTAAATTTAACATTCTTCAACTTTCTATACTATGATAATTGTCATACAATTGAAATGTTTTCAAAAAAGAACCCCGACAAATAGAAATCTGTCGGGGTTGCTATTAATAAACTGAATATAATTACATATAACTCAAAATCTCTTTTTTATAAGCGTCATATTCGCCTTGTAAAATCAATCCGTTATCAAGGAGTTTCTTGTAGTTTTGAAGCTTGGCGAAAAGTTCGTCTTGCGTTAATTCGTTGGATAATTTTTCAGTTGAAGTAGATGTATTTTCTACAATAGGTTCTGAATAATTAGAAACAGCTGGCATTATTTCGGCATAATTTACTACTTCTTCCGTTTCCACTTCTTCTACATCCTCTTGAATAAATTCTGGAATTTGAATATTAGCTTCTTCGGCAACAACAGGATTTTTCAAAAGATCCAATTGTTCTTTGGCATAAGTAGAAATCTTTCTCGCCTGAGTTTTTGGAATATAATCAATAGAGACCTGAATTTGTGTTTTGGTCGAAAACGAAAATTCGGAACCCAAAATGTTTTCTTTCATAAAAGTTCCTTCCACTTCGTCCCAAGTAAAATCGGTAAAATTCATTGAAAGACCCATATTTTTTGGCTGACAAATGATGATTCGTTTGTTAGTCACGACAATACTATCCGGAAAAACAGTAATCGCAGGTTTTTTTTGAACGGCGATATATCCTATTTCCTCGTTTTTCATCAACAAATCATTCAGTTTTGAAGTGATTTTTTCAATAGCTTTTGGGTCTTGCTCTTCGTTTAAAAATTTTTTAAGATTATCAATCATAGTAAGTATATTATTTGAATTGTGTTCGGAAATGTTTAGCAAAAGTAATGCCTAATTTTCTAATTGCAGAATTTCAGTTTGTATTTTTTTGGTTAAACTTTTGAAAACCAATTCGTAGGAATCGTCAATCCATTCTTTGACCAATTTATCCGAAACTTCGCTATTTATGGCAACCGTATTCCAATGCACTTTGCTCATATGAAAGGCTGGCTGGACATCGCCATATTGCCCTCTTAACTCAAGTGCATAATCAGGATTGCATTTCAAATTGACCGATGGCTCGCCTTTTTCCCATTGTAATAAAGACGAAAGCGCAAACATTTTTCCACCAACTTTAAAAACCAAAGTATCTTGATCAAAAGGGAAATGCTCGGTTACACCTTTTTTAGAAAGACAATATTCGTAGTACGTTTCTAGATTCATAATATTACTTTTTCCATCATTTTTTCGGGATGTGCCAATGCCTTAAAACCAAATTTCTCATATAAAAAATGCGCATCCGAAGTGGCCAATCGCCATATTTTAATATTTTTCAAAACAGGTTCATTCATCATTGCGCCAATTAAAACAGAGGAATAACCATTTCCGCGATGTTCTTCGGCAATAAAAACATCCATCAAATAGGCAAAAACCACATAATCTGTAACCACTCTGGCAAAACCAATTTGCACCTCATTCAGATAAATTCCGAAACAAAACGAACTATCGATAGTGGTTTGCACTTCGTCCATGGTTCTTCCTGCTGCCCAATAAATGTCCTTCAAAAAATCTTGGATGAAAGGAACATCAAGTTTCGTTTTATCTGTTGAAATAGTAATCATATATTTTTATTTCAAATTTAAGTAAAACAAATCACTGGCAATTCCATCGGTCAAAAATTTTCCTTTTAGAGTTGGTTTTAGAATCTTATTTTCAACAAAAAGCAACTCATCATCAATAAATTTCCGCGCTTGTTTTTGCAAATAATCGAAATATTCGTTTCCAAATTCATCCGCAATTCTATCCAAAGAAACGCCCCAAATGGTTCGCAAACCTGTCATAATATATTCGTTGTAACGGTCAGTTTTGGATAAAATTTCAATTTCATTTGGTAATTTATTTTCTTCCAATGATTTTAAATAAATAACATTATTCGAAACATTCCAACTTCGGGAAATACCATTATAACTGTGCGCCGAAGGACCAATGCCTATGTATTTTTTTCCCAACCAATAGGCCGAATTATTTTTCGAAAAATAGTTTTCTTTCCCAAAATTCGACAATTCATAATGAACAAAACCATTGTTTTCAAGGGTTTCGACCAAAATCTGAAAATGTTCTTCGGCAACTTCGTCTTTGGGTTGGCTGATTTTTCCGGTTTGAATGAGTTTGTTCAAAGCCGTTTTGGTTTCGACCGTCAAGGCATAACTCGAAATGTGCGGAATGCCAAAGCTCAAAGCAGTTTCGATATTTTGTTTCCACTTTTCGTTGCTCATTCCCGGAATTCCATAAATCAAATCGAGCGAAATATTGTCGAAATATTGTGTGGCGATTTCCAAACATTTTTTAGCTTCCGCCGAATTATGAGCGCGATTCATCATCGTTAAATCGTCTTCAAAAAAAGATTGAATTCCGATACTTAGTCGATTAATTCCAATTTTTGAAAGTTCAATCAAATAATCTTCTGACAAATCATCGGGATTGGCTTCGAGCGTGATTTCGGGGTTTTCTGAAACTTTATAATTTTCATAAATCGAATCCATCTGCAATCTCAAATCTGCAATGGGCAATCTGCTCGGCGTTCCTCCACCAAAATAGATGGTTTCTATTGTTTCATTTTCAAACTCACTTTTACGCATTTGGATTTCTTTGACCAAAGCCAAAACCATCTCGTCTTTCTTCTTCATCGAAGTCGAAAAATGAAAGTCACAATAATGACAAGCCTGCTTGCAAAAAGGGATGTGGATGTAGATTCCGCTCATTTCTTAACTCGTTCCTCGTTCTGTTTCACAAAAGCATCCCAACCCGTATAACTTTTCTCGCCCACCACTTTTCCGGAATTGAAAAAATGACAAACTGCAGCAGCCAATCCATCTGTTGAATCTAGATTTTTTGGTAATTCTTTCAAGCCTAAAAGTTGTTGCAGCATTTTGGCTACTTGTTCTTTGCTGGCATTTCCGTTGCCGGTTATTGCCATTTTTATTTTTTTGGGTTCATATTCGGTGATGGGAATGTCTCTAGAAAGTCCTGCTGCCATTGCCACGCCTTGCGCTCTTCCGAGTTTCAACATCGATTGTACATTTTTGCCAAAGAAAGGAGCTTCAATCGCTATTTCGTCAGGATTGTGAGTGTCAATAAGTTCTATGGTGCGTTCAAAAATGATTTTCAGTTTTTGATAATGGTTGTCGTATTTGGACAATTGCAATTCGTTCAGTTGAATAAACTGCATGTTTTTTCCAACTACTTTTATCAAACCAAAACCCATAATTGTGGTTCCTGGGTCAATTCCTAATATGATGCGTTCGTTTGACATAACTATTTTGATGCAAAATTCAACTTTAACAATCCGAAATAATCATTAAAATTTAGTTTTTAAATTCATTACAATTGAGGAAAATATCCATTGGCTGCCAACCATTTTTCACAAGCTTTTGGCCAATTGATATTGGTTTCTTGAATACCCAGACCAAAACCATGTCCGCCATTTTCATAGATGTGCATCTCGACTGGAATTTTATTTTGTCTTAATGCCAAATAATAATGGATACTATTTTCGACTGGAACCGCTTTATCATCTGTAGCATGAACTAAAAAAGTTTTTGGTGTATGAGCATGAACACTTTTTTCATTCGAAAACTTCTCGACCATTTCGCTACTAACATTTTCGCCCAATAGATATTTTTTGGAACCGTTATGAGTAATTCCATCTTGCATCGAAATCACTGGATAAATCAGGATAGAAAAATCGGGACGAGCACTCACATCCTCTTTTGAATCATATACTTTTTCAGCATATTGAGTCGAAACTGTCGCAGCCAAATGTCCTCCTGCGGAAAAACCCATAATCCCAATTTTATTAGGATCTAAATGCCACTTTGTAGCGTTGCGACGAACCATCCGTATAGCTTCTTGCGCATCTTGCAATGGCCCAATAGTTTTGTCTTTCATAGTCAAATCGCTCGGCATACGGTATTTCAAAACAAAAGCGGAAATTCCAAAACTGTTGAACCATTTTGCAATTTTATATCCTTCTTTATTGATTGCCAAATGCAAATATCCTCCACCTGGACATATAATAACTGCTGTTCCGTTGCTCGAACTTTGATCCGCTAAAAAAACAGTTAATGTGGGTTGCGAAACTTTACTCAATCCGCTTATTACTCCATCATCATCCTTAGTGATTTCCTCTTTATAGTCGATAGATTTAATAGCTCCCGGAATGTTTTGCCATAAAGGTATCTCCTGATTTTGAGAGAAACCCAAAAAGGTATTAACCAAAAACAAAAGACTCAAAACTAATTCCACACCACTATTATTTTTCATATGTTGATATTTATACTTTCTATATTGTTGATTATTTTATACAAATCTAATTCATTTGAAGCTTCTACTTCAAAAAAAAATTGAATAACTCAAAACTGCAATTTTTATAATTAGGTGGTTTATCATTCGATGCTCGTTTGCAAATTTAAATTTGTTACTTTGCCAATATGATTTCAATTTCACCCAAAACGAAGCAATTTCTTCTATTTATAATCAAACTCTTGATTGTTGGCGGAGCTTTTTATTTTATCTATAGTCAACTGGCGAATAACGACAAACTCGATTGGCAAAAGTTCCTCGTTTTGTTTGAGAAAAATTATTCGATTGGCGGAATAGCCTTTCTCTTGCTTTTGAGTGTATTGAATCGTTTTTTCGAAATTTTGAAATGGCAGAATTTGGTTTCCTATCTTCATAAAATCTCTTTACCCGAAGCCACTAAACAAGTTCTTGGCGCATTAACTGCGGGATTATTCACTCCAAACGGTGTGGGCGAATACGCTGGAAAAGCTTTATTTTTTGAAAAATCGAAAGCCAAAAAAGTCATTTTTCTGAATTTGATTTGCAACGGAATCCAAATGATTTTGTCGGTGGTTTTTGGACTATTTGGATTGTTGTATTTCAATGCCAATTACAATATCATCACAACTAAAACAGTTTCGATACTTTTTGGAATTTGTTTTTTGCTGTTTGGAATTTTGTTTTTTTCGAAGAAAATAAACATCAAAGGTTATTCAATAGAAAAACTGATTCACAAGATTAACGAAATTCCGAAATCCATTCATCAGAAAAATATCTATTTGGCGGTTTGTCGCTATTTGATTTTTTCGCACCAATATTATTTTTTGTTTTTGGCTTTTGATGTTGATTTGCCTTATTTTACTTTGATAGCGACAATTGCAAGTGTTTACTTTTTAGCTTCCTCCTTGCCTACTTTCCAATTTTTGGACTTTGCCGTAAAAGGAAGTGTTGCTGTTTATTTCTTCGGAATTCTGGGCGTCAACGAATGGATCGTGGTTTTTATAAGTACACTAATGTGGTTTTTGAACGTGGTTTTGCCTGTAATCATTGGTAGTTATTATGTGATGAATTATAAAATCAAAACTGAGCCATGATTCTGATTTTATATACCATAATACTCTTTTATTGCTTGACGATAATTGCCTTGATTTATGGTTTTACCCAAGTCAATTCCTTTGAAAATATTGATTTGAAGCCAAATACAAAATTCTCGATTGTCGTTCCTTTTCGGAATGAAGCTGAAAATCTTCCCAAACTTTTAGATAGTTTTTCAAAATTGAATTATCCGATGGAATTGTTTGAAGTTATTCTGGTTGATGACGCCTCAGATTGCAGATTGCAGATTGCAGATTGCAGGTTTCAGGTTTTGGTCATAAAAAACATTCGTGTTTCAAATTCACCCAAAAAAGATGCGATTACAACAGCGATACGAGTTGTTAAAAACGATTGGATTATAACGACTGATGCGGATTGCGTGGTCAATGAAAAATGGTTATTAACAATTGATAATTACATACAAAAACACAAAGTTTCGATGATTGCCAGTGCGGTTACTTATGATTGCAAAAATTCTTTTTTGCCTCATTTCCAGCAATTGGATTTGGCGAGTTTACAAGGCGCAACGATAGGAAGTTTTGGTTTGGGAAAAGGTTTTATGTGCAATGGAGCTAACTTTGCTTACACCAAATCTTTTTTTCAAGACTTAAATGGTTTTGAAGGAAATGACAGAATTGCCAGTGGTGATGATGTTTTTTTATTGCAAAAAGCGATGGCTCAATTCCCAGAAAAAGTTCATTATTTGAAATCTGAAAACAATATCGTCATCACGAAACCTTTGGACGACTGGAAATCTTTATTTTATCAAAGAGTGCGTTGGGCTTCGAAAACGGGTTCGTATCAAAGTGGTTTTGGGATTGGTTTAGGATTGATAGTTTTTGGAGGGAATGCTAGTTTATTGTTTGTTGTTTGTTGTTTGTTGTTCGGGATTGGAAACTTTTATTTATTGATTTTTTTGGTATTGGCTAAATTTTCAGTTGACTTTGTTTTAATTCATAAAACGAATGGTTTCTTAAAAAGCAAGACGCAATTCTATTTTATAAGCTGTTTGTTGTATCCTTTTTTTAGCGTGAGTGTGGCTTTGTATTCTTTGATTGGAAAATACGAATGGAAAGGAAGAAGGTTTTAGATTTCCGAAAGCCCTAGCCCAGATGGAAACGGCATCCTTTTGTGGCGGGGTTCGCCACAAAAGATATAGTGTACAGCTGGAAAAAGCTCCATCTTTCGACTGCGCTACCATTGACGTTTTTATTTATACTGTTAAATATCAATAAGTTGCATATTTAGCTCAGTTGCCTTTTTTGTTAGAAATCTGATTTGTTGTTCTTTTTGTTTTTGTAAATAGATTTCTACTCCTT
>Ga0209097_10000904_pt1 | contig 26715 bp, 20 predicted proteins | sample AD_UKC052_MetaG_FD_184419 | JGI IMG/M metagenome (GOLD analysis project Ga0209097, IMG submission 184419) | Active sludge microbial communities of municipal wastewater-treating anaerobic digesters from USA - AD_UKC052_MetaG (SPAdes) (version 2) | ecosystem: Engineered > Bioreactor > Anaerobic >... | reverse complement strand
AGCCATCTCTCAAACCCTGCACGTCTGGCGAAACTAATGATTGCCGCCTGCCTGGCTTATCTCTGGATTGTGCAACTGGGGCTTTGGTCGCTTGGTAATGAACTCCATAAAACTGTTCACCGCACTGCCCGTTGTGATCTCAGCTTATTCCAACTCGGCTTGCGCATCCTTGAGCATCTTTTGGACTTCAATCTGCCTATCCCTGTTTCGTTCACGGATTTTTCACATGCTTACACGAACTTTATCCGGTAGAGAATTCCGGGGAAGGGTTCTGGGCCATGGTAGAAATAAAACTTCACACGAACAAAAGAGGATGAATATATATCCATTTTACTCTATTTTTGCTGTGGCTGTTTGGCGCACGGACGGCCGGGTGAACAACCGCTCGGCTCAAAGCCTTGACACCCCTTTTAAAATGGATTATATTTCAGATATAAATTAGTAACATGTAGAGTAATTATTGCGGTTTGGTCTGCAGTCCATCCGCCTCTTTTAGCATTTACCTGGCATCAGGTTTGTCAAAAATGGGCGGGATGCAGATGGACTCCGGGCAGCGCGCCTGTAGGCCAAAAGCGGATTTAGGCGGCGCTCTGAGGATGTGCCAGAAAAGAGGATCTGATGTCACTTTATGTTTATGAAACTGGACCGGTTTCTGCGCCGAGCATTGTTTTTCTTCACGGCGGCGGCGGTGCTGGCTGGATGTGGAAACCGCAGCTGGCACAGTTGACCGATTTTCACTGCCTGGTTCCAGATTTGCCGGAACAGGGTCAGAGCGTTGATGAAAAGCCCTTCAACATTGAAGGCGCTGCCCGCCTGGTGGCTGAATTAATTCGCAAGCGCGCTCACGGCGGCAGGGCCTGCGTGGTGGGGCTTTCGGAAGGTGCCCAGGTGACGGTATCTCTGCTCAGTCAGGCGCCTGACTGCGCGGAAAGGGCCATTGTCAGCAGCGCCCTGGTGCGCCCCATTCCGGGTGCGGGCATGATCACGCCAGGGCTGGTGGGTCTGTCATTTCGCTGGTTTGTCACCCCTTTTAAAAACAATGACGGATGGGTGCGGCTCAATATGAAATATTCAGCCGGCGTTCCGGATGCCTATTTTGAGGATTTTCGCCGCTCGTTCCAGGGTCTGACGGAACAGGGTTTTGTCAATATGATGATGGAAAACCAGCGCTTCCGCATTCCGGCTGGTTTGGAACGGGCGCAGGCGCCGGTTCTGTTTGTTTGCGGCAAAAAGGAATATGCCGCCATGCGCCAATCGGCGGTTGACCTGGCCCGGGCGGTTCCCAATGGAAAAGCCTATCAGGTGGTCCATGCCAAAAAGATGACGCTGGCTGAGGAACATAACTGGAATATGACCGCGCCGGATCTGTTCAACCAGATGGTGCGCGCCTGGTGCGCTGGCAGCCCCTTACCGCCAGAATTGCAGCCCCTGGAATAAGGAGATGGAGACATGCCGATAAACAACGCAGTTCTGCGGCGCTGGTTGACGCTGCTTGCCCTTGTTGCGGGATGCAGCTTGTTTTTTGTGCTTCGGACTGCCCTGGCGCAGCGCATTTCCCTGCCGCGCACATTTGAATGGTTTGAAACCCTCACGGTTTTGGGTTCGCTGGCTGCGCTCGCCCTGGGTTTTCGCCGGCTGACCTGGCGGGATGGCGCGGTGGCGCTGGCTGGCGGTTTATTGATCGGCGGGCAGATGCCGTTGGCGACGCTTTTCTCACCTTACCCGTTTTTTGGCGCGGTCAATGATCCGCTGCTGTACGGCCTGGTCCGCGGTTTGTACACGATGGCTGCCCTGCTGGGTGGGCTGGTGATTTTGCGTTCGGCAGGACCGGTGCAGGTGCGCCTGGCCAATGGGGAATGGCGTAAAGCCCTGAAAAGCCTGGGCTTTGGCCTGCTGGTGGGTGTTCCGCTGGCTGTACTGAATATGTTTGCCAACCAGTTCACACAGGGGCGTCCCTTTGACTGGCAGTCGCCCTGGGCGGCAGCGCTGGACGCCCTGCAGCCGGCTGTTTATGAGGATGTTGTGTTCAGGCTGGCGTTTTTGGGATTGCTCTGGTGGGTTTTGCGGCCAGGTTGGGGTGCTTCAAAGGCAGCTCTTTGGGCCGGTTTGCTGGCTACCCTGGTGCATGGGTATGCTCATATGGACGATCTTTTTCTTTCTCAACCCCTGGCAGCTCTGGGGATGGGGGCAGTGATGGCGCTGATTTGGGGCGCACCCATGACCCTTCTGGCCACCCGGCGTGACCTGGAATCATCCATCGCTTTTCATTGGATTCAAGATGCCCTGCGCTTTTGGGCTGGATTTTAAAAAAACCTTTGTAACGGCTCAGGGGTAGTTCTAAAAACGTCATTTGATGTTTTCTCACCCCCAATTCCCCGCTTCGCCCTCACTACGTGAGGACCAGCGAGGACAGGCCTCGCCCGTCGGCGGGGGCCAAAGATGATAGAGTGGTTACAAACCCTTTTATGCTTTTCTGGCCGGTTTGCTCCATGCGAGGAACAAAACGGCCTTTTTTATTTTGCAACGGCCGCGCAACGTTTGCGCAACACCTTTTTCCTATAATGATATTGCTTTCGTGTAAAAACGATACAATTATGTCATAAGGAGAAGAAAATGATTCGCAAACTGTACCTGACCCTGTGCCTGTTTGTTGCTGCCAGCATGCTGCTGGCTGCCTGCAGCGTGCCAACTGCCACGCCGGCTGCCCAGCCGACCAAGGCTGCCGTTGAAGCTACCAAGGCCCCGGCGGCCGAGCCGACCCAGGCCCCTGCGGTTGAACCCACCGCGGCTACTGAAGCCAAACAGGTCACCATCACCATCTGGCACCAGTGGGACGGCAAGTATCTGGAAGCCATTCAGAAAGTTTTCGATGAATATACGGCCCAACACCCCAATGTCAAGATCGATCTTTCCAAGCCCGAAGATGTCAACAATGCTCTCAAAGTTGCCATCCCGGCTGGCGAAGGCCCCGATATCATCGGTTGGGCCAATGATCAGATTGGCGCTTCAGCCCTGGCTGGCAACATTGTGGCCCTGGATGACTTTGGTGTGACCATGGATTTCCTCAAGAGCACCTACGAACCGGCTGCGGTGAACGGTGTGGTCTGGAAGGAAAAGATCTGGGGTCTGCCCGAAACCCAGGAAGGTATCGCCCTGATCTACAATAAAGACATGGTGACGGAAAAATTCATGCCCAAGGCTGGCGATTTGAATGACCTGCTGGAAAAGGCCAAGGCTTTCAATGCGGCCAACCCCGATAAATTCCTGGTCTGCAATCAGGGCTTTGGCGCTTCCGATGCCTACCATGTGGCGCCTGTGTACTTTGGTTTTGGCGTGCCCGCTTATGTGGATGACGCTGGCACTGCTTATATGAACACCCCTGAAGCCCAGAAGGCCGCTGAATGGCTGGTGGAATTTGCCAAGGTCTCTCCCAAGGAACAGACCTACGACATCTGCAAAGCCAACCTGAAGGAAGGCAAAGTGGCCATGTGGTGGACCGGTCCGTGGGCGATTGCCGGCATTGAAGAAGACAAGATCAACTACGGCATTCTGCCGATGGGCAAGCCCTTTGTTGGCATCAAGACCCTCCAGCTCACCAAAAATGCAGTGGATCGCAGCAATGCTGAAATCGCCATTGATGTGATGAAATACTTCACCAGCGCCGAAGTGCAGAAGAAACTGGCCCTCATCAACAAAACCGTGCCCGCTCAGACCGCCGCGGTGAAGGACCCTGAAGTGGCCGCCCTGGAAACCCTGGCTGGCTTTGGTGCTGCCCTCAACCTGGGTGTGCCGATGGCCAACACGCCTTACGCCTCAGCCCAGTGGGTTCCCGTTGGCGATGCCTCCGTGGCCATTTGGAACGGTGCCCAGACTCCTGCCGAAGCTCTCGCGGCCGCCCAGAAGGCCATCGAAGATGCTGTAGCGCAGATGAAATAAAAAATCTCATTTATTCCTCCAGGAAGGGCAGGTTGGCCTGCCCTTCCCCCATTTTTCTTGCAGGAGGCGCAACATGGTTTCCCGCTCTGGCAGACGCAAGAACCTGACCGTTTTCTTCTTTCTGGCCCCCACCTTGCTGGCGGTTCTGGTATTCAATGTTTATCCCATTTTGCTCAACACTTATGTGTCATTCACCAACCGCAACAAAGTGCATCCCAACCCCGATTGTTCGGTGGCCCTGACCGGTCTGCTGGATCCCTTGTGCTGGCCGGTCTTCCGCGAGCATGCGCCTACCGGGCTGGCTGAACCTTATACCCTGGCAGACCCCCTGTTCAAAAACTACACCGAATTGCTGGGAAAATTATTCACCGTGGATGCGCTGTTGGCCCTGCTGCGCGTGGTGCTGGTTTTACTGCCGCTGGCCCTGGCTTTCTTCTACAACCAGCGCAAAACCCGGCCTGACCTGGCCCTGGCTTCACCGGGCATGGTCTGGCTTTACGGCATCCTCCTGACCCTGCTGGCATCATTTTTTATCGATTTGCCGGGAGCTTACGCCAATTTGATGAAAACAGGTGATTTTCTGGCTGTTGTGGCGCGCTCTCTTATTTTTGTGGTGATCCGGGTCCCCATCACTTTTGCCATTGGCTTTATCCTGGCGGTCATCCTGAACAGTCCCTATATCAAAGGCCGCACCTTTTTCCGGGTGGTGCTGTTTTTGCCGTGGGCGGCTTCATCCCTGGCCATTCTGATGGCCAAAGTGTGGGAGTTTTTCTTCCGCCAGCAGGGGACCATCAACCAGGTGCTGGCTATTTTTGGCGTGGACGGCAAGGCCTGGCTTCAGGACCCCACCACAGCCCTGGCAGCCATCATCATTGCAGATATCTGGTTCTCTTATCCCTTCTTTATGGTTACCATTCTGGGCGCCCTGCAGGCCATTTCAAACGATGTTTATGAAGCGGCTGAAATGGACGGCGCAAGCTGGTGGCATCAATTGTTTAACATCACCCTGCCGCTGATCCGGCCAGCGGTGCTGCCTGCCATTGTGCTCACCTCCATCAGTGCTTTTCAGATGTTTGGCACAGCCTATGCCATCACGGCTGGCGGCCCGAGCATGGGGGCAGGGCAGCCGGGGGCCACGGAATTTGTGATGATTTATGCCTATAAGCAGATTTTCCAGAGCCAGAACTACGGCCGGGCTACGGCCTTTGCAGTGATTCTGTTTATCATGCTGTTTGGGGCCACGCTCTACAGCCTGAGGGTGAGCCGGGCCACGAAAGGAGCCAACGAATGATTCGCAAACCTTCTCTCCTCGGCGCCATTGCGCAGTATACCATCCTGATTTTGGCTGCCCTGTTCGCTTTTTATCCCATCTGGTTTGCCTTTCTGGCTTCGGGCCGCCTGGGCGACCGGCTGTACACGCTGAATCTGCTGGGCATGTTCATTCCCACCGAGTGGACCTTTGAAAATTACCGCGCCATGCTGTTTGATAAACCCCTGCTGACCTGGCTGCGCAACAGTTTCTATGTGGCCAGCGTCACCACCGTTGTTTCTGTGGTGATCTCCACTTCGGCTGCTTTTGCGCTTTCACGTTTCCGCTTCTATGCCCGCGAATTCACCCTCACCTTTTTGCTGGCAGTGCAAACCTTTCCGGGTGTGCTTTCGCTGGTGGCGGTGGCTCAGGTGCTCACAGCTTTGGGACTTTTTGGCAAACATGAGGGTCTGATTCTGGCTTATACCGCCGGCACCCTGGTGTTTTGCACCTGGAATCTGAAGGGTTATTTTGACACCATTCCGGTGGAACTGGAAGAGGCTGCCATGATGGATGGCTGCGGTCCGGTCCAATCCTTTATCCTGATTGCCCTGCCGCTGGCCCGCCCGGCCATCGCCATCACAGCCCTGTTCGGTTTCCTTTCTGGCTGGGGCGACTTTGTCTTCTCGTCGGTGCTGGTGCCAGCCCCAGATAACATGAAACTGGTGGTGCCGGGGCTGTTCAGCCTGGCAGGCAGCCAGAGTGTGCCCTGGGGTTATTTTGCCTCAGGCGCCATTCTTATCATTATTCCCACCATTATTGTTTTTATGGCATTACAACAATTCCTGCAGTCAGGTCTGACGGCAGGTGGAGTGAAGGGTTAATATGTCTTATCGTGATAACATTTTCGGCCAATTGTTTGACCCGGAAGCGCGTCTGGCGCTGCACCAATCCCGGCTGCAGGGTGTGCAGCACCTCGCGCAGCGCATCCCGATGGATGTTTTACCGGGCCAGATGGTGACCTTGAGGGTGACGACTTCGGGCATTCTGCCTTTTGACCAGGTTTGCGGCTGGTATCGCACGGAACCGGGCCTGGAAGCTTTGACCCGGTTGGATTTTCAACCGGAGGAGGTGACCTGGGACAACGCCCTCGGCGCTTATGTGCGTCATTGGTCCGCGAACCTGCCAGGCCAGCCGGAGGGGACCATGGTCCGCTATCAGGTGGGGGCGCGTGTTGCCGGAACTCAGGAATGGGTTTATGCGGATAATCAGGCGCGCACGCAAGAAGAGGCCACGCGGTTTTCATTCTGGTGCACCGGTCAATCTCTGCCAGCCTGGACCCGTGATGTGGTGGTTTACCACATTTTCATGGACCGTTTCTACCCGGGAGATGGCAAACCCTGGCAGAAACCGGAATCGCTTTCAGGTTTCTTTGGCGGCACCTTGCGCGGCGTGATTCAGAAACTGGATTATATTCGCGAGATGGGTTTTACGGCTATCTGGCTTTCGCCCATTTTCCCCAGCCCAAGCCATCACGGATATGATGCCACAGATTATTTCAGCATTGAACCGCGCTACGGCACCCTGGCCGATTTTCAAGAACTGGTCCAACAGGCCCATGCGCGGGGCATACGCATCATCCTGGATTTTGTCGCCAACCACTGCTCGCATCTGCATCTAGCTTTTCAGGATGCGCAGGCGCATCAGAACAGCCCTTACCATGATTGGTTCACCTGGCTGGACTGGCCGGAAGATTATGCCACTTATTTTGGGGTGCGCGAGCTGCCGCAGTTGAACCTGAAACCTGGACCAGCGCGCGACTACCTGTTAAGCAGTGCGCGTTTCTGGTTTGAGCAAGGCGTGGACGGCTTCAGGCTGGATTATGCCTACGGCCCATCCCATGATTTTTGGATGGATTTCCGGCGCGCCTGCCGTCAGGCCAACCCCGAATGCTGGCTGTTTGGTGAGGTCATTCACACGCCGGAACAGCAGTTATCTTATACCGGCGAGATGGATGGCACGCTCGATTTTCTGCTGTGCCGCGCCCTGCGCGAGACTTTTGGTCATGGGAACTGGCCCCTGTCACGTTTTGAGGCTTTTCTGAGCGAGCATGAGACTTATTTCCCTGAAACCTTCAGCCGCCCGGCCTTTTTGGATAACCACGACATGAACCGCATCCTGTTCATTGCCAACGGCGACACCGCGCGGGTGAAACTGGCGGCGCTGGCCCTGTTCACCCTTTCCGGACCGCCGATTGTGTATAACGGCACCGAAACCGGGGTGAGCCAGGAGCGCCAGATTCACCAGAACGATTTTGGCATTTTTGAAGAGGCGCGCCTGCCGATGAAATGGGGCCCCGGGCAGGATGCCAGCCTGCGTGATTATTTCACCCGCCTGATCCATCTGCGCCGCCAGCATCCTCTGCTGCACAACAGCCCCAGGCGCCTGCTGCATCTGGATGGGCAGACTCTGGCTTATGCGCGTGAAGCAAGCGGCGTGTGTGTGGTGGCTGTGTTTAATATATCTGCTGATCCGTGCCGGGTTGTTTTGCCGGGTTTGCCGGAAATGCAGGATGTGCTTAATGGGTGCCAGGTCAGCCTGACCCGCGAGGGATTGTGTGTGGAATTGCCCGGAAGAACCGGCGCTTTTCTGACCGCTCTTTGATGGATTATTTTCCTGATAAAAATTGATCCGGCAGGGCAATTGAGAATCAAGCAAAAACTAGGGCGGGAATTGCCCGAAGTCACGCCGATGGAGAGGGTGTCAGTCTCGCCGTCAAAAGCGAGCAGTCCTCCGTGAAATCGGAAGCCACGCGGTCTTTAGCCGCGTGGTAGTTCACATCTATACCATTGAGGTGCAAAAACGCGATTGGAGCATTGTCATGGCCGGGCTGGCTTTCTGGGGCATGGATTGGATCAACGAAATCTGGAATTCCCTGGTGCTGCATTTCACCCAATATGCCTCTGTCTGGGGAGCACCCGGAAAGACGGCTTTTTTGATCCTGCCAGGATTGAATATTGAAATTTGCTTCATGTTCGCCATCAGCGGCATTATCTGGTGCAAAATGCTGCCCCCAGACCCCAAAACCCGCCTTTTGGGGCTGCCCAACCGCTGGTTCTTTGCCATTGCCGGCTCCATTTTCTGCGTCATCATTGAAATCATCCTGAATGCGGCCGGCATGCTCACCTGGGAATACGGCTGGTGGCATGCCGGCGCTCCCTGGCTGGTTTTTCTGCTTGGATATATGCCCTTTTTTGTGGTCAGTTTTTGGGTCTATGATATGAAGACGATCAGGCAAAAACTCATGGCCAATGGGGTAATCTGGGGTCTGGTGATCGGCTCATTGATTGTGTTTATTCCTGTTTTGCACTGGATGTGATTGAAGGCGGCTTTGACTGCCAGGGGGAGCGGGCTGATATTAATCGGGGATCTGCCTGGTAAGCAGCGGCTGCCAGAAGAGCTTATGTTGAAAGCTCTTTGGGAGAGCAGCTTTTGAGAATTTCATCCAGCCCGATCAATTTACCATCGGCAAGGGCATCGGAAAAGCTCTGCAGCGGCAGGCAGGCTTTCCATTCAGAAAGCCGTTTTTGCGCCTGCTGGTGCAGGGCATATTCACAGGCGGGATGTTCATTGACAAAGGCCGCCAGCCTGACGGCGCGCTGTGGGTTGCCCTGAGCCGCCGCTGCGGCCGATAATCCCATCACGGCATCCAGCGCCACGTTGCTGCTCTGATGCTGGACGGCCTGATCCAGAGACATGCGGAAGTGAAACTCAGCCTGAAGCGGGTTGCCGCGGGCCAATTCCAGGTCACCCAGGCGGTTGATGGCATGCGAGGAAAGGGCCCATTCCGGATCCCGGTCAAGCAGGATGAGCGCTTCTTCCAGGCAGTCCTGGGTCAGGGATAGATCGTTCAATTTCAGGGCAGCCGCGGCCATATGTTCCAGCGAAATGGCAATGGCTCCCCGTTGACCGGCCTGGCGGCGGATAGGCAGGGCCTGTTTGAAAAGCAAAAGCGCCTCAGGGTAGGCCTGCTGGTCCAGGGCTATCAACCCGAGGTTGTCGATTGAGCCGGCGATGCCGAGCGGGTCATCCAGTTCGCGGGAAATTTCCAAACTTTGCTGATGCTGCTGGCGGGCGAGATCGAATTCACCCATCTGGCGGTGAATGTAGCCCAGGTAATCGAGGCTGGCGGCAATGGCCCGCCGGTCGTTGAGCCCCTGAACTATGTCCAGGCTGGCCTGATGATGCTGCAGAGCGGCGGTCAGGTCGCCGGCGTAATGATAGAGTTCACCCAGCGAGGCCAGGGTGGCGGCGGTGCCGGCAGCATCGCCAGTTTCGCGGAAAATTTGCAGGGTTTCATGGTGCAGGCGGATGGCTTCATCCAGTCGCTGCGGGGTTTTCATGCGGTGGAAGAAAGGCAGGGTTTGCGCCATGCCCCAGCGGTCATTTTGCTCCTGATAGAAGGCAAAAGTTTCCTGGGCAATGCGCTCCACCTCTTCCATATCGCCCATCATCGGCACCACATAAAGCGCCAGGCTGTTGGCAAACATAAGCTGGGGGCGGGCATTCAGACGGCGCAGCAGGGTCAGGCTGGCCATTAATAATTGATGGGCCTGAATGATGCGGCTGATGCGGTTGCAGAACCAGCTGTGGCAGGCCAGCAGCAGGCCGCAGGTGGCGTTTTCAGATCCACATCGGGTCTGCCAGATATCCACAGCGCGGCCAAAAAGATTTTCAGCATCGTGGAAACGGTTGCGCAGGTCAAAATAGCGGAAAAGGCCTTCCAGATAAGCCTGCACATCGGTTTCATCGCCCTGAGAGATGGCCCACTGCCAGCCCAGCAGGATATTTTCCAGTTCCAGGGTCATTTCCTCAAGGGTGAACTGCTGTCCGGGGCCGCGCAGCAGCAGCATATGCTGGCGGGTGAAGGCGGCGAAAAACAGGGCGTGATTGCGGTCTGATTCTGTCTGCACGGCACGGCTGGCGGCCCGTTTCTCGAGGATGAAAGGCTTCAGTGTCTGGTGAATATCGAAACGGCCGCTTTCACTGCGGTGGAGAAGCGATTTATCGGATAATTCTGCCAGAACTGGCAGGGAAGCATTGGCCACAGCCAGGGCTGCCTCGCGCTGGAACCCGCCGCGGAAAACAGCCAGCTTCATCAAAACACTCTGTTCCGCTTCGCTTAGGAAGTTCCAGGAATATTCAAAGGTGGCGCGCAGGCTTTGATGGCGCGCGACCACATTTTTAAGCGGGGTTTTCAGAAAATCGAGGCCGTGTTCAATTTCGCGGGCAATCTCTTCGCAGGAGAGCATTTTAGTCCAGGCGGCGGCCAGTTCAAGGCCGAGGGGCAGGCCGCCAACCAGCAGGCAGATGCGGCTGATGGCCCGGCGGTCGGCCTCTGTCAGGCGCAGTTGGCCGGCAGATTTGCGGGCGTTCTGGACAAACAGTTGAACCGAGCCATATTGGTCCCAGTCGGGGGCTTCTGCCGGCGGCACCCGCATGCCCTGGATATGGACCACCCATTCCTGCTGCAAATTGAGTCTTTCATGCGAGGTGGCCAGCACTGTCAGGCGTGGGGCGGCTTTCAGCAGCGCTTCCACCAGTTCCGTCACGGTGGATGTGCCGGCCTGTAAATGCTCCAGGTTATCCAGAATCAGCAGCAGGTGGCGATTGGCCAGGATTTCTGAAAGCTGGACAAGGGGCGGGCGGTTTTCTGAGGCCACAAAATGAATTCCCAGGGCATTGGCGATGGCCGAAATCACATACTCAGGCTGATTCACCGCGGCCAGAGGCACAAAGCAGGCGCCATCGGCAAAGGCCAGACTGTTGATGCGGCCGGCTTCAATGGCCAGGCGGGTTTTGCCGGCCCCACCCGGACCCAGGATGGTGACCAGGTGCACTTGAGGGTTGTGGAGAAGTTTTTCCAGTTCAGCCAGCTCATTGCGCCGCCCAAAGAAGGAGGTGGTGTAGGCTGTGAGCAGGGCGTTATCCTGCCAGACAGTGGGTTTGATCTCTTGAAAAGGGCCGGCAGCTTTTTGCTCTGCTGATTTCTTGATCTGTTCAAAGAGATTCCTGGTTTCGACGGAAGGCTGCACATCCAGTTCGCGTGCCAGGGTGTGGGCGCATTCCTGGTATTGGCGGAAGGCGGCGCTGAACTGGCCGTTCCTGGCCAGCAGGCTCATCAGGAGACAGTGAGCAGATTCATTCAGGTTATCGTGGTTTACCCAGGCAGAGGCGGCGGAAATGGCCTTTTCCAGGTCTCCCTGGCGGGCATATGCCTGTGAGAGGGTTTCAAGCGCGTAATGAAAATCACGTTTCAGAGCCTCGCTTTGCGAACTGACCCAGGTCTCAAACAGCGAGGTATCTTTGAGGATAAAACCGGAGAGAAAATCATCCTTGTAGAGGGCGGCCGCTTCGTCAAGAAGGGGAACGGCGTCGGCGTGGCTGCCGGGTTCGCGGCTTTTGGCCATCAGGGTGCGGAACCGGCTGACATCTATCCACATCTGAGCGCGGGCGTCGGGGTGCAGGCCGACAATGTCCTTTTCGGTGTGAACCCAGCCTGGCCCAAAAGTCTGGTTGATTTCCCATAACGTGCGGCGCAGGTAGGCCAGCGCGTGGCTGGTATCCTGGTCGGGCCACAGCAGGGTGGATAGGGTTTCGCGGCTGTAATCCATGCCGTTAACGGCCAGATATATGAGCAGCGCCAGGGCCTTACGGCGGTCAGTCGCAACCGGGCTGCCGTTCAATTCAATGCGGGGTGTGCCAAACAGACGTAAGATCAGAGAAGGCATAGGAATAATCAGATGATCATATCCATTCAGCCAGCAAACGGCTTTTTGATTTTTTGCCAGCCCTCACGCAGCATCGGCCAGTCTTCATGCAGCTGAGATAACAGCCCGGTGTGTATTTTTTATGGAGGCAACCATAGAAACATCTGTCTGAACGGATACTGAAATTATACTTGATGTTTCATCATCCCGAAGGATAAACCCCAAAGTGAAGCCGCATTGGAAAGCTTAAAAGACCTTTGTTCTGAAGAAAACCCAAACCATTTCTATACAGACCAGCCTTACCCCATTTTACAAATGACATTGAACCATTTGGCCACCTTGGCGGATTTGCGATGATTAAAAGAATTTCACCCTGGCATTGGCGGCCATTACTTTTGTGGTTGGCCTGATTATCTGGATGCTGTACTTTGCCCTGGTGATGTCGCCGCATGTCCGGGATGGGCAAATGGACTCAAACAGGCTGTTTGGCAGTAAAATAAGCTGATTTGGCTTTTTAATGTGCTTTTTCAGGAGATGAATGATTATGCAACCCAAACCTTTGACCACAACAACCGGCACCCTGCTGCGTTATGAAAATTTTCCGTCGCAGGCCATTCCGCCGCGCCATGTCGATATCTGGCTTCCGGCAGGTTACGACGCCGCCTCGGCAGCAGGTTATTCCGTGTTGTATATGCATGACGGGCAAAATCTCTTTCTCACCCAAAATGCTTATGGAGGCACGCCCTGGGCAGTGGATGTGGAAGCCAGCCGGCTGATTGAAACTGGAAGCATTCCACCAGTCATCGTGGTGGGGGCGTGGAATGTGGGCGAAAACCGCTGGGGAGAATATCTGCCGCAGAAACCGGCTGAAACAGCTGCCGGGCGCGAATTCTTTACCCGTTATGCCAACCGCATGCCTGGCGAGCTGTGTTCCGATGCCTATCTGCGCTTTCTGGTGGAAGAATTGAAACCCTTTGTGGATCAGCATTACCGCACCCGGCCGGGCCAGACAGATACCTTTGTGATGGGTTCAAGCATGGGCGGGTTGATTTCCCTCTATGCCCTGACTGAATACCCCCAGGTGTTTGGCGGCGCGGGGTGCGTTTCAACGCATTGGACGGCAGGAGAAAACCTGATGGTGGATTATTTTGCCGGGGTTTTGCCTAAACCTGGCGTGCACCGGCTTTATTTTGATTTTGGCACCGAAACGCTGGATGCTGCTTATGAACCCTTTCAGCGCCGTATGGATGACCACCTGCGCAGAGCAGGATACACCGCTGACCAGGATTGGATGACGCGAAAATTTGAAGGGCACGAGCATTGCGAAAAATCATGGCGCGAACGGGTGCACATTCCGCTCATGTTCTTATTGGGAAAACGCTGATTCACGGCATTCAATCAACCGCAGCCTTGGTGGAGAAATAATCCTTTTCAACCGCCTTCAGACAGTTGATTTTGTTATTGAAATAGTCATCATCCAGCCAGCCGCAGCCCCAATCATAGGCATTTTGGGTATGTACACCCATATGCCAGAGGTAGCGGGCGCCGACGAACATGGGTATGGCCTGTAAATCCAACTCGTTGAGACTGCGCTGGCTGCGGTATCCCCTGAGATAAGGCTCCCACCAGATGGCTTCCTGTTCTTTGAGGCGTGAACACCAGCGGAACACGGCCAGATCGTAGGCGCGGTAACCATGACCGCCGCAATCAAAATCGAAGAAGGTCAGCTGGCCGTCTTTGTCCATATGGGCATGGTATCCCTGCAGATCGCCGTGGCAAAAACCCTGTTCCAGGCGGGTGGCTGGCAAATCCAAAATGCGCTGGCGCAGCCGGGCGGCGAAATTCTGAACATAGCGCCAATCATCTGGGCGCTGCGCCAGAAAAGGGGCCAAATTGCGCAGGGGGGCATCTATCAGCAGTTCCAGATCCACCTGGAAGCGGCGGTGAGGACTGGAAAAATCAGCCGCAGCGTTGTGCAGACTGGCCACACATGCCCCATAGTGATGGGCCATTTCTTCTGGTTTTTCGTCATAAGAAACCAGTTTTCCCGGGGCCTCAGTGAACAGAACGGCATAGCGGGGACCTTCAGGGGCTGCCAGTTCACAGGTGAAACCCTGGTCGCGGTAGGGCAGGGGCCGGGCTGCTGGGAATCCTTTGCGGGCCAGATGATTGAGCAGGTCCAGTTCGTAGAGAATATCCGGCAGGCTGCGCCAGAAAGCCCGGTAAATCCGCAGGTAATAGCGGGTTCCGGTTGTGGTTTCCACCTGGTAGGTGTCATTGAACCCGCCTATGAAATAGCGGCAGGCAGCAATTTCACCAACGTTGAATCCGGGCAGCACTTCTGCCATGAGGGCGGCAGGGGAGGGGGTGGAATGGATGGCAGGGAAAAAAGCATCCATGTTCATAAGACATCCCTTCTTGAAGATTTTTTAGCATCCTCAGAAATTCTCATGCAAATAGGGTACGGCTGGCGGGAACAGGCGGCGCATTACCACCTGCAGCTCGGGGGAGGGATCTCCCCAGCCGCGCAGGGGCAGATCCTGCAGATCGTGCGCTCCCAGAACCAGGGCCGTGAGTCCCTGAATGGTGAGCTGGCAGTCCGCATCAGAGGCCGGTGAAACTTCAAGCAGGCCGTTTCGGCCCTCAAAACGCCAGCAGCCCTCATTCCAGGGGCAGGCTGGGTCGCTGATGCGGGCAGAAAAGCTGCCCTGGCCCACCGTCATGCCGTCAATGCGGCTGACATCCAGCACGCGGCCCATGCCAGGGCGGTCGGTGTTGTCGAGTTTTATCTGGATATCTGAAAGCCAGGTTTCCGGGTACTCATCCGGCCGCAGGCGAATTTCCACCCGGTCGGTCTGGTCCACATGGCGGGCGATCCAGTTCAGCAGCAGATAGCGGGCGCGGCTGGTGTGCGTGTAAAAGCGCACGGCATTGAACTTAAAGCGGGTGATCTCTTCGCCGCTGATGTGATACACCATCACCCCTTCAACCTTGCCGTCAAACCTGGCCGCAGCCACCCACAGGTTGTTGCGGCTGATCGCGCCCTGGTCCACTGCGTCAAAGAAAGCCATGCCATGCTGGCTCAGGCGAATTTCTTTAATAAATTCCCGGTAAGTATCAATGGCTTCGCCGATCATTTTGAGGTCAATTTCGCCTTCTTCCTTTATTTTCAGCAGCGGGGCCAGGGAGGCAGGCGATAGATGGATCAGTTTGACCGCCGGGAAGGTAACATATCCCAGCCGTTCATAGAATGACTCGCGAAAGGGGTAGAGATTGGAAAAGGCGTTTCCATCATCGCGGTTGGCTTTGAGCAGGCTGCACACTGCCTGGCGGCAGTACCCCTTGCGCCGGGCAGCGGGGTGGGTGGCCACGCCCCAGATGCCTGAGGCAGGGAAAAGCTTGCCGCGGATATTTTGCGTCATGGGGCGGCTGGAGGCCACGGCCATGGCGGTTTCGTCTTCAAACACAGCGTGACAGGAGACATTTTCGCGTTCTTTAACCCTGTTCATCCATTCTTCCTTGTCTTCAAATGGCGGAGAAGGATGAAAAGCATATTGGGTGAGGGGAAATATGGTGCTCAGGATAGTTTCGGCTGGCAAGGCGCGGAGGGTGACTTTCATTTTACATCTTTAGCGTTTTGGATCCGGCGGGATCCCGACGCGCTCTCCTTTTCTGTTGGGTTTTATCTGGCGGCTTGTTTGGCAAAGATCAGGTTTCATCGGCCATGACCCGGTTCCGGCCGGCGTTTTTGGCCTGATATAAGGCATCATCAGCCCTTTTATAGAGTTCATCCAGTGTTTCAATGCCGTTCCAGCGGGCCACCCCAACGCTAAGGCTGCCATTCCACTCATTCAGCGTGATCTGGCTGGTGCTGGCTCTGATGCGCTCGGCCACTTCTGTCCCCTGTTGAAGGTTTGCCTGGGCAATCAGCACGGCAAATTCTTCACCAATGTCTTTATAGTGAGCGTCATTCGATCTGGTATTCATAAACTGCCTCACGCTGCGCCCCTAATGAGGGTGCATAATCTTAGCTTTTAATTGAGCGTTATGAGAAAGCCTTTTTAAATTATATAGGACAAAGGAATTTTCTGTCGGAAAACGGGAGAATCTCTGGAAAAAGCGCTTGAGCCAATTGATCCTGTGACCGGTTTTTTGTACAATAAGAATACTTCATGCATTTTTCATCGCCATTTGACCGAACTAAAAAAGTAATTGACCGCAGGAGGAAAAATGGGAAAGATGTGGCCTTTTTTGCGCGCACAGTTTGGAACCATCGGTTATTTTCTGGGTCTGATCCTGATCTCTGCCGCGCTGCTCCTGGGATTTTCTTCCCTGGGGTGTTCGAATTGCGGCGGAACGCCGGAAGGAAACCGGGTGACGGGTTCCGTTAAGGCCAGCAAGAATCAGGCAGCCCCGATGGATCTCAGTTCAAGAATTGAAACAATCAATCCCCAAAATGAATATCAACCGGGGCAGCGGGTGGAATTGAAGTTATCCGGGACGATAAGGACCGGGTATAATGGACAGATGATCTGGCAGCCGCCCACAGGGGCCACGGGTTTCCAATTTGCCGATCTGCAGCCGGAACCCGGCGGCCCGCCGTTTGTTTTTACTGACCTGAATAGCATGGATCTTGAGGGAGGGGTACATGTTTCTTACCTGGCGCCTGAGCGGCAGGAGGAGGATCATTTTTCGGACTTGTTGAAGATTTACCACGACGAAGCAGGTGATTTACTAAGCCTGGCCATGTCTACTTCAAACCATTATTATCCTGCTTCGCCAGACCGCATTGAAAACGAAAAAGATGCTTTATTGCCGCCTCTGCCGGATCAACGCCGCCCGGTTTCGGCTTCGACAGACACCGTTCTTGTCTGGGATATTCTGCGAATGACAGATATTGAATCAACCATGACGCAATCCGTTTGCGAGCAAATGGTTGAACAGGGACAATCTGCCAACCTGTTCATGCCCTGGCGCATTCCAGTGGCTGACCAAATTTTGCCCAACCAATCCTATACGCTGCCTCTTGTGGTCACAAATACAGGCTCCCTCAAAATGGAATTGATGAGCAGTTCGACGGTGGTCACTATCCCGATGGAAGTGCGTCTGGATGCGACTCTCTGGGCCAATCAGAACCTGCCGGCTGCCACGGGAGAAGTCTGGGTGGCGCTGGGATTAGATTCAGATGCGGTGGTCAACTGTCCGGTGATGAATTCAGACAGTTACACCCTGACGACCTACATGACCCTCAATTTGAGCAGCCGCCCGCAGGCCTGTGAAAACTGCGTTTTGCCAGCCTATGGCTGTTACCGGGCCGGAACAGCCCAATCTTTGCTGCTGCAGGGCATGGCAGGTTTGCTGATGGATGACATGAGCATCACGGCGGTGGATGGCTTCTCGTGCCTGGGGCCGTCAGAAATGCAGCTGGTGGATGAATCCAACTGGCTGTTTAACGCGGTGTCTGTTTCAACCACCCTGAAACCGGGAGATGCGGTGATGCTGCACTATTGGGCCTGGAATCTGGATGATACGGCTTCTCAAACATTCACCTTCGCGCAGGAATCAACCCTGCCCGGCATGAACTGGACGGTGCATCCCGGCAAGACCACCAATCTTTGGGAGCCAGACCTGACTCAAACGGTGACCAGCCCGGTATCCATCGCTCCCAACACGTTTTTCCACTTTTATTTTACCGGCGCCGTGCCGACCAACACAGTTGAAGGGCAATATCAACATGCCTTCACGTTGACGGGCGCCACCGCCACCGTGCAGCCATCCTCATGGACGGGGGTTTCTAATCTTATTGTCACCGCCGACGGCACTTTGCCGGGCGTTGCTCCGTTGGACCCGGCGGTTCAATTGAGCGGTCAGGTAACGCCAGGGCAGGCTGAACCGGGGCAGGATCTGACATACCACTTGACCATTCTGAACACAGGCGCCGTGCCGCTCACCAACCTTGTTCTGACCAGCACAGTTCCAACCAGCACCATCTATCAATCCTGTGCGGGCGGCGATTCCTGCGCCCTTGCCAGCGGGACGGTCACCTGGAACCTGGCCAACCTGGGCACAGGGCAGGCGCACAGCATGACACTGGTGGTTGAAGTTGATCCTGGCGCGCTGCTGGGATCGGTCATCCGGCATCAAACGTACAGCGTGCAGACAGGGCAGGGTGTATCGGCGGCCGGCTCAGCGTTGGAAGTTGCACTGGGGCGCCGCCTTTATTTGCCGCTGCTGCTCCGGCCATAACTGGAGCGCAACATGCTGCCCGTCATTCACATCGGTCCATTTTCTGTGGTCACTTACGGTCTGGTGTATGCACTGGCGGCTCTGGCGGGCGGCAGCCTGGCTTTCTGGCGCATGCGGCACGTTACCGCCAGGGCGCCAACCTGGCGTTTGCAAATTCTACTGGTGATGACCGCCATTGTTGTTGGTTTATGGCTGCCGGGGCTCATTCAGACCCGCATTGAGAGCCTTCTCACCGGCCAGCCGCCAGTTCCTGTGCAAATGCGGGTTTATTATGGGATGGCTTTTGGCATCGGGGCTTTGCTCATTCTGACCCGCATCAACCACAGGGATCCCGGATCCAGACTGGATCAACTGGCGCCGCCGTTTGCTCTGGCTTATGCCATTGGGCGGCTGGGTTGCCTGGCGGCTGGCTGCTGCGGCGGCAGCGAAACAGATGCCCTTCTGAGCCTGAACCTGCCCAATGAACAGGGAATCTGGGCGCAGCGTTATCCGACCCAGATACTCAGCGGTTTTTTTCAACTGGGTGTGTTCTTCCTGTTGCTTTTCCTAGAAAAACGGCGAAGGCAGCCTGCATTGGCCTGGCTGAAACGCGATGGGGCCCTGTTTTGCCTGTACATGAGCCTGTTTGCTGTGGAACGTTTTGTCCTGGATTTTTTTCGCGAAGATTATGCGCCGGTGTCAGGCTGGATGAGCCAGCCGCAGATGTGGATGGGGGTGACCCTGGCGGCGGCGTTGGCCGGGCTGGCCTGGCTGAACCTGAAAGGAGTTAATGATGACATCCGCAAGCTTTGATGATCTTTACGCCAATGCGCCGGAAACCCAGCGTGAAACCCTGCGGGCATTCCGGGCCAGCCATCCGCTGCAGCATGCCGAGATAAACGGGGTGCCGTGGGAATATATCGCCAGCGGGCAGGGTGAAAAAGCGCTGCTGATTCTGGGGGGCGGGCTTTCGGTGGCCGAGTCATCCTTTCGGCAGATTCTGCGCTTTGAGCAGCGTTACCGGGTGATTTCCCCCACCTATCCGCCGGTGGGCAAAATGCCGCCCATTGCCGACGGGCTGGCCGGGTTGATTGCCCGGGAAGGCTTTGCGAAGGCGCATGTGTTTGGCCATTCTCTGGGCTCGGCGGTGGGACATGTGCTGGTGCGCCTGCGCCCCGATTGCGTGGATAAACTGGTGCTGGATGCCTTCGGCCTGTATACGAAGGGGCATGTGCTGGCGGCCCGCCTGTTTTTGATGCTGCCGTTTGGCCTGCTGAAGGCTTATTACCGCCGGGCGCTGCGGCGGCTGATGGCTTCCGCCAAAGACGATGATGCCAGGTTTTTTGCCATTTATATGGACGAGGTGATGGACCGGCTGCATACCCGTGAAACGCTTCTGGGGCAGTTCAAATTGCTGCTCGATGTGTTTGATCATGCGGCGGAATACGGCACGTTTAAGCCTGTGGAAAGGCCCGGGCAGGTGCTGCTGATGCTGGCGGAGGATGACCGGGGGTTCAGCCCGCAGGAGCGCCAGGCCCTGATCGGCACTTACCCTGGCGCAAAACAGCATACCTTCGCCAGTGGAGGACATCTGGCCGGTTTCAGCCGCCAGGCAGAGTTTGATGCCGTGTTGGACGGCTTTTTTGGGGGATAGTCTGCACCCACGAGCTTATTTGGGCAGCTTAATAACCCGCCACAAGCTATGGCGTTTTAGCCCCAGTAGATAGACGGGTTTGGGTTTTCGGGTTTTGGCCGGCAAAAAAGGCGGCAGAACAATCTCCGCAAGTCACGCCCGGCCGTTCCCATGATGATTGGCTTTGTTCCTGCATCAGTTCCATTGCCAGGGCAATCGCACTAAACTGAGAGGCTTTTTCCTCGTAGTGCGATTGCCCTGGTTTCGTACCCGCAAATCTGTTATGCGCCGTGTAAAAAGTCAAAGACGGCCTGGTTAAATGCGTCCGGCTGCTCCATATTGGGCAGGTGCGCGCTGTTCGGCAGGATCCGTTTTTTTGCGGATGGAATCTCATCCACCATGAAGTCTGCTGCTCGCAAAATCTCTGGATGGTCCAAATCGCCCGCGATGACCATTGTAGGGACCTGTACTTCCTTGAGCCGGTTCGCCGCCGGGGGATCAAGCGGCTGCAAAGGCTGCATGTCTGCCCTCAGATAGGTTTGATTTGCCACCGCTGTACGGTTCATTTCTGCCGCGACCTGCCGCACTCGGGGATCGACCTGCTCGGGTTTCCGGAACATGCCATCTACCCATATTTGAATTTGCAATTCAGACGCTCGCTGCAAATCATTTTGCTGGAGCGCTGAGATCATTTCCCACAACCCCGGCGGCGGCTCCCCTTGCATTTCAAAACCACCCGGAGCGGTTGAGACCAGAACCAACGCCTGCGTCCTATCGGGGTGCTCCAGGGCAAAGTCGAGAACGTTTGCTCCACCCATGGAACAGCCCACCAGCGCTGCCTTTGGGATGCTCAGATGCCTCATCAAGGCATATATTTCATTCCGGCGTACGACCGGTCCTTGCGCAGGGTCTGACCTGCCAAATCCAAGCATATCGAAGCGGATCACCTGGTAACTTCGCGCAAAGAATTCAAACTGTGCATCCCACATCCGGCTGTCAACGAAACCAGCATGCGCCAACAGCACTGCATCTCCCTGCCCGGCGGTTTCATAGTAAATTCTAGCGCCATCCAGGATCATGATATCTTTCGTCATCTTTCCCATCACGTTTATCCTCCATACTACAAGTATCTTTCTATCAGAATCATGATAAACTATCTTGGGTGACATCTATTGTCACTCAAGATAGTTTAGAAAGAATTTGAGGAACTTATGCGTGCTGACCGGCTGCTTTCGATTATGATGCTCCTGCAAACCAGGGGGAAACTAACCGCGCAGGCGCTGGCCGAGGAACTTGGCGTTTCCCGGCGGACCATTTTGCGCGATATTGATGCGCTGTCGTATGCCAGGGTCCCAATATATGCAGACAGCGGGCATGGGGGCGGCATTGCTCTGGACGAAAATTACCGCACGAACCTTACCGGGCTGAATGAGGCAGAAATTCGGGTGCTGTTTATCTCTGAAAACATGCAGCTGATGAATGATATCGGCCTGGGGGAAGCAACCAAACGCCTGCGGTACAAGCTCTCGGCAGCTCTCCCCCCCGAACAGCAGTCGATCGCGGAGCAGGTGCGGCAGCGGATTTATCTGGATCCGGCCTGGTGGTGGCAAGATGATATTCCTTTGCCGTTCTGGAGTGATCTCCAGAAGGCGGTGTTCGAAGATTACTGGATCCAGGCAACCTACGAAAATTTCAACGGGGAGGTTGCTGAACGGCTTCTGGAACCCTACAGCCTGGTCGCAAAAGCCGCTCAATGGTACCTGATCGCCAGGCGGGATGGGGCTTACCGGCTGTATCGCGTTGCCCGCTTCCACTCGATCCAAATCCAGAATTTGCATTTCAGGCGGGAAGATGGCTTTGACCTGATCAAGTTTTGGCACGAGCACTTGAAGGAATTTCGTGAATCCATTGCGGAATACACCTTCACCCTGCTGATCCATCCAGACCGACTGGGATTTGTGCAATCGCTGATGCCGGGGCGTTTTCAAATCACCTGGACGGACCCACAGAATGGATGGAAAATGCTTCGTTTTCAAGTTGAATCGATAGACCTGGCGAAAATGCTGATTTTTGGCCTTGGCAACCAGGCGGCCATCGTTGATCCACCTGAATTGCGCGAGGCAATTCTTCGCAGTGTTCAAGATTTGCAAACGGCAACAGAACAGCAGGACAACTCAAAGTGAACTTGCCAGCCAGTGGGCGAGGATATGGCATGCACTTAAGAGAGTTGACCGTTACAGTTTCTGATAGTGTATGCCAAAACTCCAGATTTAGTGCAATTGCCCTGATTCCATTTACTCGCCTTGGCGGCTTCTAAGAAATTCTCTGGATTATTCTGCTGGCCAGCGCCGCGCAGACAGGCCTGCTGCTCTTCGCTTAATAATCGCAGAATGGCCTCTGTGCAGGCTCATTTTTATCTGTAAAACACAGCGTTCCCCGGTTCTCTGAAAGGAGAGCCGGGGAACATATTTTAGCCAGTATGGATGGCGTGGATTATTTATTTACCATTGGGAGATACACCCGGTAAGTGACGTCGGGAATGGCCGCCAGCACATATCCAAACCGGTCGAACTCTTCGGCACCGCCGCTGATGCCATCTGAATCCTGGGTCCAGAATTGATTTCCAGAGCTGTTCAGGCCGCTGGCAGAGCCAAAAATCACATTTACGGCGCCGGCACCTTTGATGAGGGTGGGGGTTTCAATGCTTTCGGCAGATACGCCGACAGCCAGGTCGGCGAAGCCGTCGCCATTGAAGTCGCCTGCCGCCACGGCGCTCCCAAAGAAGTCGTCTTCTTCAGCCGTATCCTGAATACCGGTGGAATTTTGATTCCAAAACTGGTTTCCATCGGCGGTCAGGCCGCTGGCTGAACCATAAATGATGCTGACCACGCCGGCATTATCAACTCCACCAACGCTGTCAGCTGGCGCGCCCACCGCCAGATCATCGCGCCCATCGCCATTGAAGTCTCCAGCCGCCAGGGCGTCGCCAAACAGATCGGCCTGCTCGGCCGTCCCAACAATGCCATCTCCGCCCTGATGCCAGAACTGATTGCCAGCGGCCGTCAGGCCGGAATCGGAGCCGTAAATGATATTGACTGCGCCGGCGCTGGAAGCGCTGCCAATGGTTTCGCTGTGCGCGCCTACGGCCAGGTCGGCATAGCCGTCGCCGTTAAAATCGCCGCTGACCAGGGTTGAACCGAAGCGGTCGTTCATCTCGGCTGTATCCAGAATGCCATTATTACCCTGGTACCACATTTGATTGCCGTCGGCGCCCAGGCCGCCTGATGCGCCGTAGAAGACATTCACGGCGCCGCTATCGGTGGCGCCGGCGTCTTCGTTCATCACGCCTACGGCCAGGTCATCGCAGCCGTTGCCGTTGAAATCGCCGGCAGTCAGGGAATAACCGAAAAGATCGCCGGTTTCAGCCGCGCCAACCACGCCGGTGGTATCTTGATGCCAGAGAGAGTTGCCGCTGGCCGTGAGGCCGGAGGCGGAACCATAGATGATTTGCACGGCGCCAGCGTTTACCACGGCGCCTATGTCTTCATGAGGGATACCGATGGACAGGTCCATGTAGCTGTCACAGTTAAAATCACCGGCAGCCAGGGCATATCCAAAATGATCGCTGTCTTCAAGCGTATCGGGCAGGCCGGAAGTGCCCTGGCGCCAGATGACGCTGTTGGCAGAATCCAGCCCGCTGGCAGTGCCATAGATGATCTGGGCAATGCCGGCCCCGGTGACGGTGACCGCGCCGGTATCTTCATAGGGTACGCCAACAGCCAGGTCAACGAAACCATCGCCGTTAAAGTCGCCCATGGCCAACGTCTGGCCGAATTCATCATCCTCTTCCGCTGAGTCGCCCAGACCATTGTTGCCCTGGTACCAGAGTGAACTGCCAGCTCCGGTGAGGCCGGTGGTTGAACCGGGCAAGGCATGGACAGCCCCGGCCGATATAGTGGCGCCGATGTCTTCCATCGGCGCGGCAATGGCCAGGCTGGCATAGCCATCTCCGCTGAAACTGACCGGATGGGTGAGCGGCTCGACCGCCTTGACCGGGGCGGATGCCAGACTGCTGAGCAGCAGGGCAAAGATCAGAACGAAAAACAGGGCTTTTTTCACAGAGATATTTCCTTTCAAAGACAATGGGTTGATTGAAAATGATGTGGTTTTCTAGTTGGATTATAGTCTTCCGGCGTCCAAAAAGCGTCCAAAAAAATAACAGCTGAGCTGTGTCATTTTTTGAACCGCAAAGTGCGCAAAGCACGCGAAGAAACAGCCGTCATTGTGCGGCCCCATGCCCTCACGAAGTGGACGACGAAGCTGGGAATTGGCGGGAAAGCCTCATATGACATTTTGAGTAATCCCCCTGATCAGTTACCCAAAAAGATTGCAAATCAAGATACTGCGAAGTATAATACTTGAAAGTATGTAATTTCATGGAGCGGAAAATGAAAGCACCTTTCATCGGCAGGCAGCGCGAACTTTCCCTTTTTGACCGGCTGTGGCAGTCAGACCGGTCGCAGTTCCTCATCCTTTACGGCCGGCGGCGGGTGGGTAAGACGGTGCTGATGACGCACTGGATCCAGAAAACCGGGGCGCGCGCCCTTTACTGGGTGGCCTCGCCTGATTCCGCCCTGGCGCAACTGCGCTCATTTTCACAGGCTGTCTATAATTTTGGCAGCAGCACCCCGGCGCCGCAATCCTTCACCTATGCCAGCTGGGAGCAGGCCTGGCAGGAGGTGGCCCGTCTGGCCAGCCTGGGACGCATGGCTTTGTTTATTGACGAATTCACCTACCTGCTGGAGGTTACCCCGGCGCTGGCCAGCCACCTGCAGCATTTTTGGGACCAGGTTTTTCAGCACAGCGACCTTTTCCTATGCCTTTCGGGATCCCACATGGGCATGATGATGCGCGAGGTGCTTTCCTACCAGGCGCCGCTTTACGGCCGGGCCACCTCTCAACTGCACCTTAAGCCTTTGTCTTTTGGCCTGACCCAGGCCGCTTTTCCCAATTATTCGGCGGTGGACCGGGTGGGACTGTATGCCGTGTTTGGCGGCATCCCGGCTTATTGGGACCGCATTGAAGAGGAAAAATCCATCTCGCAAAACATCAAGGATCAGCTGCTGACGGCCAACAACCTGATGCAGTCAGAGCCGCGCCTGCTGCTGCAGGATTTTATCTCTGAAATTCATAATTATTGGGCGGTGCTGACTGCCATTGCCAACAATGCCCGCACGCCCAAAGATATTTCCACCTACACCGGCTTGCCCAACGGACATGTGCCGAAATACCTGAGCGTGCTGACGGAGGCCGGTTTTGTGGAACGGCGCGTTTCGATCACCGCAGCGCCGGGATCCCGCGCCGGACGCCACCACATCACCGACCCTTACCTGCGTTTTTATTTCCGTTTTCTGGCTTCGCGCGAGCGGCAGCTGGCCATGGGTGTGCAGGACCAGGCCCTTTCAGAGATCACCCGCCATATGATTGACTTTATTGGCACGCATACCTGGGAGGAATTATGCCGCGAGTGGACTCTGCGCGCCGGAGTGGAAAGCGACCTGCCCTTCCTGCCGGACGATGTGGGCAGCGCCTGGACCACTGAAGCCCAGGTGGATGTGGCAGGAATCAACTCGATGGAAAAGACGTTAATTCTGGGCGAATGCAAGTGGACTTTTGCGCCGGTGGACCGCGACGTGCTGGCGGCGCTGGTGGAGAGCAAGGTGGAACGGATTGTGCCTTCGCAGGGCCACTGGCGGCTTTACCTGCTGGGATTTTCACGCAGCGGCTGGACGGCTGAAGCGGGGCAGTACCAGCGCTGGGTGCAGCAGCAGAAGCCGGCTGGCAAAAACTGGCAGGTGACAGGCATGCGCCTGCTGGATCTGCGCCAGGTGGATATGGACCTGGCGCGCTGGTCGGATGAACCGGGCGGGGACGCCGAGGAAATTCGGATTTGACGAAATAATGCGCATAGTTATGTGGTGCGGCGGAGCTGCCCAACCGTGCAGTCCCGGAAAAAAACTGCGCACAAATTCAATTTATGGTATGATGATCCTGAACGAGGGGGTTTCCCTGTAAATTGAGCTTTGAAAAATATCAGAAGGAAAACAAAAAAATGACATCCAATGCCGATTCCGTGGTCAGTTTTCGTGAAATCACCGCTGAGACGGTGGATGAAATTCTTACTCTCAGTAAAACCCTGGCGCCGCCGCAGAGCCACATGGTGGCGCCCAACGCGGTTTCAATTGCTCAGGCTCATTTTTGCCCCACGGCCTGGTTCCGCGCCATTTACGCGGACGAGACGCCGGTGGGCTTTATCATGCTGAATGATGAACCGGAGAAACCCGAATATTTTCTCTGGCGCTTCATGATCGCCGCGCCTTACCAGAAGTTTGGCTACGGCAGGCGGGCCATTGAACTGCTGGTTGATTACGTTAAAACGCGGCCGGGGGCAACCGAGCTGCTGGTGAGCTGCGGGGAAGGGGAGGGCAGCCCCGAGGGATTTTATGAAAAAATGGGCTTCAGACGCACCGGCGAGATGGAAGAGGATGAGGTCGTTTTAAAACGGGTATTTTAAATCAATGCTGGAAGGTCAGGGTTGTTTAAACGCGCCCCGAAGGGCGTGAGAAAATTTTTGAAGGGTATTGTTTATGGACATCGGCGAGATTATGTTATTTTGGTTCTCTACCGGACAAAAATAGTGGCTGACATCTGGTAAGCTTAGGTTCCAACCAAAGAACCAGGAGCGAACCATGAGTGACAACCACCAACGCTATCATAGCATAAGAACGGCACTTTCACAAATGTTTTTGGATGAACCGAAAGGCTACGGAGCGAAGCAGTTGAATGTGCTGGCCAGTTTGATTAGTGGCATCGTAGGCAGTCGGAGCACGAACTATCCGAAA
>Ga0209097_10000903_pt1 | contig 26740 bp, 19 predicted proteins | sample AD_UKC052_MetaG_FD_184419 | JGI IMG/M metagenome (GOLD analysis project Ga0209097, IMG submission 184419) | Active sludge microbial communities of municipal wastewater-treating anaerobic digesters from USA - AD_UKC052_MetaG (SPAdes) (version 2) | ecosystem: Engineered > Bioreactor > Anaerobic >... | reverse complement strand
GCTCAACCGGGCGCTATTACAGGAAGTACAAGCTTTTGTCAAGGTGATGCGATTACATACAGTATCTCATCGGTGAGTGGTGCTACTTCATATACTTGGACATTACCAAATGGCTGGACTGGAACATCAACCACTACAAGTATTACTGCTACTGCTGGTTCAAATGGCGGAACTGTTAGTGTGACAGCGAATGGAAGTTGTGGAAGCTCTACTGCTCAAACATTAACGGTAAGTCCAAATACTACTCCTACTCAACCAGGAGCAATTACAGGTAGTTCAAGCTTCTGTCAGGGAGATGCGATTACTTATAGTATCTCCTCAGTAAGTGGTGCTACTTCTTATACTTGGACATTACCAAACGGCTGGACAGGAACATCCACTACTACGAGCATCAATGCTACGGCAGGTACAAATGGAGGAAGTGTTAGTGTGACTGCGAATGGTAGTTGTGGAAGTTCTACTGCTCAAACATTAACTGTTAGTCCGAATGCTACTCCAGCTCAACCGGGTTCAATCAGTGGACCAGCCAATTACTGTGTTGGTTTATTGGTAAGCTATACGATAGCTCCAGTAAGTGGTGCAACTTCTTATACTTGGACGTTGCCTAATGGCTGGACAGGAACATCACCAACCAATACGATAAACTCAATCGGTGCTGCAAGTGGAATTATAAGCGTAGTTGCTAATGGTACATGTGGTTCATCAATCGCTCAAACATTTGAAGTTACTGGTGAAAGTGCTCCGAGTCAGCCTAGCAGTATCGGTGGAAATGCGAGTGTTTGTGGTACAACTTCGCATACTTACAGTGTTGCTCCGGTTTCGGGTGCTAGCTCGTATACTTGGAGCTTACCAATTGGATGGACTGGAACTTCGAACACAGAAGAAATCACCGTACAAAGTGGAACGTCAGGAGGAATAATGAGTGTAAGTGCTGTCAATTCATGTGGTGCAAGTACTGCTCAAACCTTGAATGTAAGTGTCAATTCACCTGATATTTCAACTACTGTTTTGAATAATACTATAACAGCAAATCAAGTAGGAGCAACATACCAATGGCTCGATTGTATAGCATCTTATGCGCCTATTGCAGGAGAAACGAATCAAAGTTTTACTGCATTAAGCACAGGTGATTACGCGGTGAAAGTTGATCTTTCGGGATGTGTGGATACTTCGAGTTGTGTAACGATGACGATATTGGGAATGGAGAATGCTTCGATTATAAAAGGATTGAATGTGTATCCAAATCCAACAATGGATAAAGTGAACATTGAATGTGTTCGTCCAAGTCAGGTTCGTTTGTACAATTCTTTAGGACAATTGCTGGAAACCTTTACGGTTCAAAACAGTTACGTGCTTCAGTTGGATAAATACAGCAATGGAGTTTACTACCTTCAATCGAGTGATTCGAAAAGCATTAAGTTAATCAAGCAATAAGCGATTTATGAAACAATAAAGCCCGTTCAGCAGGATGTTGAGCGGGCTTTTTTTATGGATTGGAATGATGAATTAGGATTGATTTAGAAAAGCTACCAATTCGAAGGATATAGAGTCCAGTTTGAATTTCCGATACATTTAATTCATTGTTACCAGGATGTGATTGAGTTTCTAAAACAATGCGTCCAGTTGCATCGAATAATTTTAACGCTTGATGTTCTGGCAGATTTTTAATGAAGAGTGTTTGATCGGCCGGATTGGGAAATAGTTGGATGGAAGTGTTTGAAGTATTTATCAATCCTAAACTGTTGAACAATAAACATTCAGAGGTATCGCGACAATTTTCAGTATTTATTTCCAGTGCATACATTCCATTTTCGGTAGCTGTATAAGTAGGATTTATTTGGCCTATTAAAGCAGTTAAATTCGATTCGCAATCCAGCCATTGATACGTAGCATCAACCGGAATATTTACTGCAGAAAACACATTATCAGACAAAGAGATTTGCGCATTCAATGAATCCACAGTTAAATGGGTAGTAACCAAACTATCGCAGCCATTTGAAGCAGGAAATACTGTTTGATAAATGCCTGATTGATTGAATGATTGGGTGCCAACTTGAATCGAATCTCCAGCACATAATTGGAAGTTTTGAGAGGATGAAATGGGAGGAATTACATCAAGCTGCAATACTTCTATTTGATCACAATTATTAAGCGAAGAAACAACACGTGGATATTCACCTGGATATTTTAACTGATTTCCATTAAAGAACAAAGAATCTCCAGAACAAATGGATTGGTTTAAATACGTCTTTTGAATACAATTTTGATGCTTAGTAAAAAAGCCATCAAGTGCTAATGAAAAATCATTGGGGAAATTATAATTAGTATAATTTGTACTAGAGGTTATAAGGCTATTGGGATAATTAAATCTATAATTGCCCAAAAAATTCCCTGAGGTATAAATTGATCCGTTACTATCTAATGACAAACCTGTTTGCCAGCAAGTACCTGCTCCTCTAAACTGTTTGTAGGAGATATAATTTCCATTGGTTGTATATCGTGCAATAAAAGGACTGGATGGCCCATTCATTCCTGTTTGTTCACTTTGAAGGGAAACGACATTTGGGCCAGGATCAATATCCAAAATAACGCTCTTAAGCGATCCTCCAAAAATTAACCGTTCAGCAGCATCTAATTCCAAAAAATTCCCAGATACAGCACCTTCAAGGTTTGTCCCAGCATAAGGACTAACCATCCAAAATGCCCAACGAAAATCTCCTATCGGAGTATAGCTTGCTAAAAAAGCAGAAGAAGTTGTTGAACCAATTGATTCTATTGGAACATTGTATTGGCCAGGTCCCGGATCAAAATCAATAGCTGGACGTGTATCTAAGTAATTAGGTGGTTGAGCAAATTCACCCGCTATGTAATGATTTCCGTATGCATCTATAACCATATCGTGATTATACAATGCGGAACCACCAATTATCGATTTAGACCATTGAAATACTCCAGCAGCAGTATAATGAGCAAAAAAACCATAGGTGCTTTGGACTGATAAGGAATCTAAATCGATAAAATAATTGGGATCATCTGGATTGATAAACAAGGAATCGGAAAAATTGCCAGCTAATGTGAATTCACCTTGTTGATTGATTGAAACTGCTTGAATATTACTTGAAAATAAGGTAGATGAGCTTCCTTTTATGAATTTCAAATACTCATTACCACCATTGGAATTAAGCTTTTGATAAAAAACGGTATTGCGATTATTTATTACATTTTGATTGAAACCGGTATTCAAGTAAGTATCTATTTGTCCGGTTGTTGAACCACATATAATCATAGAATTATCATCATTAAAAGCAATATCATTAATAATAAAATTCGTGTAGTCGTAATCATATTCGGGAAGGTATGCACCTGATTCATACCGCCTATCCCAAATCAATTCACCATTGGGTGAGAATTTAGCGATAAACGTATTTTGAGCATTGCTAATTCCGAATGCATTGAGTGTATCGGAATAATTAAAATCAATTGAAAAATAATACGAACCCGTTAGTAAAATATCTCCGGCATTATCAAGTTTTAAAATTCCTGCAAAATCTAAATAACTACCGCCAAATTGTTTCCCCCAAACGATTTGGCCGTCTGATGTATATTTTGCTAAAAATAGTTGACGATCTCCGCCTGTAGTGTCGAATTGTCCATCGTAATAACTGAACGTTGATGAAATAAGTGGATAAACACCGGGGCCATTGTCTAGGTCGATGGTGTCTTGAAAATTGCCAGTTAAGTATACAAATCCGTCGTTTGAAGCTGCGATACTCGTTATTTGATCTTCCTTATTTGAACCAATTGTTTTCACCCATTGAAACGTTTGAGCTAAACTTAAATGGGAGAAAAACAATGAGCATATTAGACAAGTAAACGAGTTGATTATATTCATTCCATTGGAATTAGATTTTAATTAACCGATGATATTCTGTATTGCTACCATTCTTAAAACGAAGCGTATAAACTCCTCTTTCCAATTGAGATACATCAAGCTTTCCAATTAATAGCTTGGTTGAATAAACTAGTTTTCCATCGGTATCATACATGCTTAATTCTCCCTGATATGTTTCATTATTTTTAAAAGAAATAGTTAATACATCATGAACTGGATTTGGATAAAACAATACACTAGAATTATCCTCTGCATCTTGAATTCCAACATTTGAAAATGCAAGGCATTCAGAAGTATCGCGACAATTTTCAGTATTTATTTCCAATGCATAAATTCCATTTTCGGTAGCTGTATAAGTAGGATTTATTTGGCCTATTAAAGCAGTTAAATTCGACTCGCAATCCAGCCATTGATACGTAGCATCAACCGGAATATTTACAGCTGAAAACACATTCTGATTAAGTGAAATTTGTACATCCAACGAATCCACAGTTAAATGGGTAGTCACCAAACTATCGCACCCATTTGAAGCAGGAAATACTGTTTGATAAATACCTGATTGATTTAATGTTTGGCTGCCAATATTGAATGTCTCACCCGAACAAATTTGAATATTTTGAGAAACGCTTTTGTTTAAAATGACTAGATTAAGTCTAGCGATACTATCACAGCCAAAGGATGTGGTATAAGATTTAGTGTAAGAACCACTTTCAAAATACGTTTGATTGTTCCAAGTGTAATTTTCACAAGCCGATTCATTAATGGTTGAAGAACCTCCGTTACATTGTTTCCATTTGGCGACATAAATTGGATCTATATATGTTTCTTCCACTTCATATATGGAAGTATCTGGGTCAACATCTATAGGCCCTGCAAACCATGTCCACATAGCACCTGTAAAAAGAATATTCGCATCATTATCAATTACCATAGCTTTAGCTAAAACATCGCCACCACCATTCGTTGCTTTAGCTCTTATGAAGTTACCATCGTTATCTAGCTTACAGATAAAAATTGACCGAGAGAAATTATAAAAAGATTGTGCAGTAATCCACGCAATTGCAGGTCCCGGATCTACATCAATACTATCCTTAAAAGATCCCAATACATAAACATTTCCAATACTATCAACACCAATACACCTTCCTTCTTCACCAATTATTGTATCATTTCCATTGAATGCCTTAGCCCAAATAAATTCGCCGTTAGTATTCACTTTTGTAACAAAGACATTTGAATTTCCTGTTGATATTATAGATAAAGTATCTGATGTATTTGGAAAATATGCTGTTCCTTTAAAATAACCTGTTGCATAAATATTACCTAGTTTATCGATGGTTAGATCATTTGGATTATCAATGTTAGTGCTGTTGCCAAAATTTTTGACCCAAATAATATCCCCATTCATATCTAATTTCATCACATAGCTATCACCCATACCAAATGTATTGACAAACAGTGTTTCTGGACCATTATCAATATCCATTGCAGCAGTATTACCTGAAAGATATACATTCCCCAAATTATCCGTTTCCATGGCTGTAACTTCAGAAAGATCAGTAAAACCTAATTGTCGAGCCCATAAATAATCGCCATTACTTCTTAATTTAACAACAAATCCTTCATTATTTGGGGCCAAGAAAAGTGCAGTATTTGCACTAGGATCAAAATCAATTTCTCCATGAATATTCCCACTAATTAAAATATTATTTTGCTGATCAATAGTAAGATCACTCACATATGGAAAGTAAGTTCCTGCTGTGTAAGGCATTATTTTAACCCATTGAAATTCCCCTAATGAATTTAATTTCACTACAAAAAGATCACTACCAATATTAGCTGTATAGTTGAGTGTTGCAGGTCCCGGATCTAAATCTGCTGTGCCAGAAAAAGCTCCTGCAGCATAAATATTCCCAGCTTTATCGATGGCAATATCTTCAATGTTAGAACCTCCTCCACTCAGTGATTCTGGAAAGTTTTTCGCCCAAATGAAATTTCCGTTTCGATCCAGTTTTTGAATATATGTTCCGGTTCGATTAAAATTAAAAACACCTGGCCCTGGATCAAAATCAACAGGAACATCTCCAGGATGATAATAAAAATAACCTGTAGTATAGACATTTCCAATTGAGTCTACGACAATATCTTTTCCTTGATTATATGGAAAAAAACTTGGATAACTCGCATAAACGGTTTTAATCCAGTCAAATTGCTGTGAAACACCTACTATGTGAAATACCGTAAAAAAGATAGATAAAAGAAAAATCTTTTTCATAATTCAGATTTTATTGTTTTACAATTTTATACCTGCACTGATCAATTTCGAGGACATATACTGCTGGAGCAAGATGCTGAAATGAGATTTCTTGTTCTTCTGGATTTCCTGTTTTTTGCCACACAAGTGCACCAGTAGCCGTAAACAAGCGAATGAGGTAGGAATCTTTATCTAAATTGAACGATATGAAATCATGAACCGGATTAGGTGAAACAATTAAATTATCACACAAGGCAGGTGGTACTTTTGCAATGGGTGGAACAGGAATGAGTCTGCAATTGCTGGTATCGGCACATTCGCCAACGGTAACAATGGCTCCGTAATTACCTGTTTGTTGTGGTATAAAAACGGGCTCATTGGCACCTGGAATTGACTGTCCGGTAATACAATCGAACCATTGAATACTGGTAGGAGTTCCATTGACAAACAGGATAGAATCGGTTTGGAAAATTTGGGCGTTGAGTTGAAGGACATCGATATCGAACGTTACTGTACTATCGCAGCCTGCTACATTTTGAAATACTTGTGTGTATTGCCCCGACTGGTTATAGGTAATTCCATTAAAACTAACTGGCTCACAGGAATTGGAAGTAACAATATTGGCATTGGGCTCTGAAATTTTAACCTGAATAATTAAAACACTATCGCAAGGAGTTCCATTTTCAATTACTTGCTGGTAGGTACCAGAACTCTCATAAAATTGACCGTTCACTTCAACCGCTTGGCAAGATTGAATTGCAATTTCAGAGTGGGCATCATTCAAATTAAGTGTCAAAATAATAACACTATCACACCCTTCAGGAGAACGATTATTGAGTGTATATGAACCAGAATTTGTTAGCTGCTGTCCGTTTATTTCGTAAAAAGGTTCGCACGTTTCAACATAGGCTTTATTTAAAATTCGTTCACAAAAACTGAATTTGGCAATATACCCATCATAAAAACCGCCATCATAGGTAAATTGATTATTCCCAAGTTCAAACTCCGATACGTTTGGAAACTCTCCTGGCAAATAAAAATTCTTTTCCAAAGAATCCACAGCCAAACCAAAACCCCAAGCTAAAACAGGATTTCGAATTGTTTTCACCCACTGAAAATCACCAACAGGGCTAAAACAGGCAATAAATGGATTAAATGAAGCCGAATCGGGTGCAGAAATAATTTCCTGATTGGGACCAGGATCAAAATCATTTGTGCCACTAAAAAATCCAGATACATAAATATTTCCTGAATTCCCAATAACTAATTTCTCCCATCCAGTTGCTCCACCATAACCAGAAGAACCGATAGATTTTACCCAATTAAAATTGCCTTCTAAATCATATTTAGCCAAGAATGTTCCCATTGAACTATCAGGCGCAGTAACTACATTGGTAGGAGAGAAATCATAATCAGCATCTATTGAAAACACACCATAGGTATATAAAGAATTATCGGGGCCAATTTGGATATCGCTCAATGTTGATGTATTGAATCCTTCGTATTGTTTTACCCAAATAAAATTTCCTTGATTAGATAATTTCAAAATATAGGAACGCATGGGTAAATCATTAATAGGTTCGGTTAATTGAACACTAGCGCTCGGATCTACATCAGTTTGATTGAACATATATAATCCAACTAGGTATATGTTTCCGAATTGATCGATGGTTTGAGAAATCACATCGTCAAAACTAATTCCACCAACTTGTTTAGCCCAAAGTGTACTGCCATCAAGTGAATTGATTTTAGCAGTGAAATTATCTTGTTCTCCAGTTGAAGTAAATACAAGTGGATTTCCGGGATTTCCAAAATCAACTTGATCTCCAAATGTCCCGCTAATGATGATGTTGCTATCAGGAGAAAAATCAATTAAATAACTTATATCAAAGTTAGATATTCCTCCAAACCTTCTTCCCCATTGATAATTTCCAAGTGAATCATATTTGATTAGGAACAAATCACTTGATCCATTAGGAGTTAAATTAGAATTCGCATTTTCGTCTAAATTAAAATCTACTGGTCCATAGCAATTGCCGGTGATATAGATGTTATCGTTTTTGTCAAGAAGTATTTTACGTATTGCATTATATCCTCCTCCTTGATTAAAATCTTTTCTCCAAATGGGATCACCCGCAACACTTAATTTTACAAGAGTTGAGTTGAAATTATTAAAGCTGAAGTTTTCAGATGTATCACAAAAGGACTCGATTTGAGTTGTTAAATATGCAAAACCAGCTGCGTATACATTTCCTTTCGAATTGACTTGTAATGCAGTAAAACTCTGAACATCATCTCCAGTAATCCGTGTAACCCAATGGCATTGAGGAGCTTGTGCCGAAAGAATAATAGGGTGGTTACATATCCAATGTAATATGCTAAAAACAAATACTCTAATGAATCTGAAAGAATTATTACAAGTAAATTTCTTCAACATATAAATCGGATTTATTGAACCTTATCAAATTTATCCCTTTCAATAAGCCACTTGAATTATGTCCCACAATTGGGTATTTTTTTGGGTAGTTTTAATTTATGTCGGAAAAGAAGTTAAATTTGAACTTCTACCAGTGTCATTATGCAAGTCGCCTTTGTATCTGAATGTCATTCTTTTTACCGAATTATTTCAGACAGTTTATCCAAAAAATACCCCCAATTAAATTTTGTTCATTACGAACATCCTGATCTTTTTATCGAGAAACCGCTTCCGAACTTCACTCATTTTATTTTGAAATTGACAGACAGAGATTCCTTCGATTTAAAAATTAAAAAGATAAAAACGAAGGATAGTCATCCTATTACAATTGGCCTTGTTATTAAACGAGAATTTAAAACACTAAAATCAGTCAGCCCCTATTTTGATTATATTTTTAATGACTCGGAAATAGAAGAAAAACTAAATATTTATTTTATGAATCTGCTACAAGCTGAGGATAAAATAAATGATACCAGCAAACTAGAGATTGAAACAAATAAACGGAAATACGTTCAATTAAACACTAAATTAAGTCGTTGTTTAGTGCTCATTGCTCAAAATAAAACAGCTGCTGAAATTGCTGAAGACCTTGCTAAATCAGAAAGAACAGTAGAAAAATACATTGCATTTCTAAAAAACTACTTTGGTGTTTCTAAGAAAAAAGATTTAGTGGATGTAGTAATTGATATTGCTAAATTTTAATCTTTATTTTCTATTTTTTTCCTGTATCCATTTCGATAAATACTTCGTACTCTGTAGCGTATGATGCATCAACATTGCACCAATAAAATTCTGATTACGATGCTCATTTCGTGTTTCAATTAATTCATTTATTCGAGTTAAAAATCCAAGTGCTTTTTCATTTGATTGATAGCTATTTTCTATCAAGAACCGTCCTTGTTTACTCGCTTCATTCCACACGTTCTCGTTCGAGTAGAGTTCAATAGCTGCTTCTGCAAATACTTTAGGATCGTCCTCCACAAACCCATTCCACTCCAGTCCATCATGCATTCCCTCTGCTCCTATTTGTGTGGTAACGGATGGTGTTTGACAACGCATCGCATCAATCAATTTACCCTTTATTCCTGCACCAAAACGTAAAGGAGCCAAACAAACTCGAGCATTCTGCATCACTTCATCTACCTCGTTTGCTCGTCCATGCACATAAAATCCCGATGCAGGATGATTCAATTGCAACATGGCAGGCGATGGATAAGAACCATACACATGCATTTCGACCTTGGGTAAAGCTTGACGAATAAGTGGCCAGATTTCCGTTTTTAAATACTTCACAGAATCGGAGTTGGGCGGGTGTCGATAATTCCCAATCGTTACAAATCCCGAGCGTTCTTCAAATGATTTATTACCAACTGGAATTTTTCCCGCTTGCATAGGTAAATAGTACAAAAGCGAAGCATCAAGATGAAATGTTGATTGCAACAATTCGTACTCGTAGGAAGAAATAATCAAACTCAAATCGCAGCGATACAAAGCTGCAATTTCCCGTTTAGCAGTTTCGTTTTTCAAATCTGCCAACTCCATCGTTCGCCCTTCCTTCACTGCTTCCTGACGAGCAATACGAAGAAAATGTAAATCTTCAGTATCTAATATCCGCAAGGCATCTGGACAATTTTGCGCTACTCGCCAACCAAATTGCTCCTCCATCATAAAACGGTCGAAAAGCACCGCATCTGGATTGAACTCTGAAACAAATTCATCAAAACTATCCTCGTTCAATTCGATTATTTCTTTCCGAATGTTGCGATCACTCAACGATACAGAAAATTCACTTTCCGCAGCTGGACAAGCAAAGCAAATCTCCCAATGAGCCTGCTGAAACCAATCTATTAACTGCATCATACGTGTCCCAGCTGCCGACGAAGTAGGCTCAGGCCAAACAGTACCAATGATGAGCAGTTTTTTCATATCGCGAAACTAAGACGAAAATCACGAATCCTGAAAGTAAGGTTACAACTTGGCGTTAGTGCGTGCCCATTGCATGCCTTCGCCAAGGCTATGGCATACTATGGTCGCGTCATCGCCTCATAGTCCTTTTAGGTGCCATAGCCTTGGCGAAGGCACCCAAAACGGCTAGTTCCGGCTCTACCGCTCACGCGTTTTGCTAAAAGCTGTCATCTTCAATAATAATAGACATTCGAGAATTGAAAAAAGAAATCAACAGCTCTGTCAAAAACTAGCCGTTTATAAACGTTTACTATACGACTCATGTGCGCCGAATTTCGTTTCTTTCAGCTGGAGGGTGGTTAGAGGTGGCCCCCGCGTACGCGAGAAAATTTAGAAGTATTATATTGATTGTGTGGCATTTCTCACGAAAAATAAAATGAACCTCAATATAGCATTTGATTCCAGATTCACTTTCTATCCAATTTATCAGGTGATCAACCTACTTCAGGGTAAGTGAAAATGAAATAACATTTCCGCTCGAAAATTTTACACGAAACAAATAGCTTAGTTCAATTGAAAAATGCAGGAATATTCTTTCTTCAATTCTCACATGCTGGTCAATCGAACTACTTTTTAGTAATTATTTAATTGATTTTATTCAATTAATAATAATCCTGATAAAAGAAATTACATGAAGGAATAAGCTTAGTAACACATCGATGTAGGAGTCTTTTCGACGAACAATTTTTCTTTAAATAAAAAATGGATTCCAACTTATTTTAAATTGAAATCCATTTAAACTGGTTCGCCTATTCTTAATACAATTCAGAATCGCATTCTATCCATCATTCAACTACAAATCGCATACTGTAAGTTGCCCCCGATTTCTCGATTAGTTGTAATAAATATAAACCTTTGCTCCAAGTAGAGGTAGCAATCATTCCCTTTCCTAACGCATCAAGGTTTCCACTTTGAATAAAGCGCCCATCAAGCCCAAGAACCCGATAGTGAGTATTTGGACTTCCTGAGATACTACTGAAATTGCCTACAGGATTTGGATAAAGCGAAATATGTGGAGAATTGACTGCTTCAGTTCCTAAAAACTCATATGAAGCTGAAAATGAGCAACCATTGTTACTACTAACTATAAATTCATATATCCCTAAACTATTAACAAAAATGCTGTCTTCAAAACTTCCAGTACTCCATTCGAACGTGTATTCTCCACTGCCACCTTCTGGAGTAATGATAAGTGAAACTCCATCTTCACTCGGAATAACTTCCAATGTTGCAGTTACAGGAATGGCCTCTAAAATATCGAAACTTGCTTGTGAAATACACCCCGAACCATCAGTTAGAGTTACGTTATATGTTCCTGAAGTTAACCCATCGAGCAATGTGCCTGTAATGCCATTACCCCAGTCGAAAACAAAAGGACTAGGACCTGTTGTCGAAACAGAAATAATTCCATTGGCATCGGTCCCACATTGAGGTGTTATTGAACCTATAATTGTAGGTGCCCCACCGAATGTCATACTCATACCTTGATAACCTCCCGTATTAAACTCATAACCATACCGAAAATGAGAAACCGCTCCAGCCGACATCCTGAATTCGGAGTGGTAAGCCGAAGATAAATTCAAATCGACAGCATATATTGTATTGCTACCATTTGGAAAATCGGTCGAAAATCCCTCGGGAGCCATACCCCAATCAACTGGATATGAATAGTTCAGTTCAGCACTAAATCCCGGATTACTCAATGGATTTATCCCTGTAAAATTGGTTGCCATCAATTGCCAGCCATCGCTTTCGGGGTTAAAGATTTCAAATGACAACCATTCGAATTGTGAACCACCATCGTTGTAGAGTGTTTCGAGACTTTCCACAATAATTTGAACCGGATAAGGTGCACCTAATTCATTCATTCGATTTCCATCGAGACTTACATCCGAAAAAATCTGGAAGTCATATAAAAATCCATTCCACCCTCCAATACGATCAGCAGAACCAGCTGGTAGAAAAGGACTATTCATCGATTGTTCTATACTAAATCCATTCCCCCATCCATTGGGATCTGCAGCAATATGTTTAACCCTTAACCACAAATTGTGATTAGCACAATCGTAAATTGGAAAATACACCCCGTTGTTAAATAATGGATGATCGATTGGAGCATTATTAAAGTTAAAATTGAGCAATGTGTTTCCACTTGGTGTGAGCAGTGTACCCATATCTGGCTCTTGATCAGTTGTCTCAAAATATGCCGTATGAGCAAAATCAAAAAGTTGAGCATTAGATGAGAACGAACTCACTACTAGCAATAAAAGAATTAAAATCTTTTTCATGATTGTGATTTTAAATTGGAATTAGAAAAGTACTTTGAGACGGAATGAGCCACTTACTTGAATTTCTTCTGAACTAGTGCAATTATCCCAAGCATCTGGTGGATCATAATACAAATTGCCACTGAAATTACCTTCTACGATCTTTGTTTCATCATTGTATGCCGTTATTTTCGTGATAAAATCGGCACAAGTATATTCATCTTCACAAACTTGATTATTCATATTTCGCCTTACCAGATTCAATGAATAAGCAAAACCAGACATTGGATCAGCACTATAAGAAACTCCTTCATCTCCGTTGCAATTCGACCCCATTAATACATAAGTACCCGGTTGTAATCCACCCACTTCCATCACAAAACTGTGAGAATAGGCTCCTTGCGAACTTGTTACACCACCAGCTATTTCGAGTTGACCTTCACTAAAACCGCAATTTATCATACACACTTCTCCAGTACTGGGTGGAATTGAACCATTTATACCCCATTGATAATAAGTATAATCGTCTCCAGGAGCATTCAAATGAAGATACAAATCATTATCTAGTATAGTAATGTTTGAGGTCAAGATGTAGTTTGAAATTCCCCCTAGGTAATTATTTGCTTTCAAGTGTATGGATACAGCTACTGGATTAGGAGATGGCACCTCAGCTGGCGCTTGGTACACAGCTGTAAAATCTTCCGGAACTAAATGTCCTGCATCTCCCGAAACTGGTGCCATATTGCCATTTAGCGACCAACCTGTAATTTGAAATCCGGTCATTTGGGTTTCGTCTGGCATCACTGGAACTAAAGGAACTAATTCGCCATCGTCGTGATTGATTGGATAAAGTGGAACAAAATCATCATCATCGTCCTGAACCTGTTTAAAACCAACTGCAAACAAACGTAGAATCTGATTCTTCGCTAGTGTAGCAGTTCCGGGAGCAAGTCCTATGTCAATGAATTTCCCCAATGCCCAATCACTGAAATGTGATACTTCAACACGAACCGTTTGATTACTCGTATTCACAACACTTTTCCTTGCTGCTTCCCATGAACCATCGGCTTTTTGTGTAGTAACCCATAAGAAATCGGCGGGCGTTCCTTCTAACTCAAGGTTAGCATAACTGAAAGTAAGCTCAACAGGTGAATTAAATGTTACTCCTTCGGGTGTTAGTCGATAAGCAGAACTTTGAATTCCAAGCGGAGCGAGATTACTTATAGGCTGAATACCAATTTGAGTCTCTCCCGATAAAGCCCCTGCAGGAATACTAAGTGTTAACCGACCGTCTGTAGAAACTGCTGTACCACCAGCAATTCCAATAGTTGTCGTACTTGATGAGCCTGTTGGATTTCCAGGTGCACTTACATACAATCCACCATCAGCTGGAACTACTGGTATATTAGGTTTTTCATTTACTAATTCAGGTTCTTTTTCTTTTTTGCAAGACGCTAGCAGTAATAGCGAAACTACCACAGCTGCTACCATTCGGAGTGTCGTTTTGAACGTCATTATTCAGTAGATTTTCAACACGACAAAGATTCTTCAGGTAAGCGGCCTACACAATCGCATAAAAGTAAGTTTGTTTATGTATCGATTAGTTGAGCCGTAATTCTTGTGTAAGTTGCATTCGAAATGAAACCCGACGTAAAAAATAAACTCTTCGGCCTTTTACACTTCCTTTTTGCACTGACTCTATCGTTTGAGGTTCATGCGCAAATCCTAAATAAAAGCCTGCCCTTTTTTAGTGGAAAAAACACGCAAAATGGTTTTCTAGCTTATGAGGTGAATAGCATCGCATCAGACAGCCTTGGTATGGTTTGGATGGCGACGAATCTGGGACTTTATCGATACGATGGAATTCACTTTGTTGATTTTACTCATTTACTAGCTAATCAAAAACAGACACAATCAAATTACATTTCTGCTGTATTTACTGACTCCCGGAAAAACATCTGGGTTTCACATGAAAATGCACTTGTTTGCATCAATGGAATTAACCAATACGTTAGAAATTTCATCCATAATCCTAGAAAATCTGAATCAGCACCCCGAGGAAGTGCATTTAGAATTCGGGAAGACCAGCATGGAAATATTTGGACATGTAATGGAACTTCAGAATTATCCTGTTTAAATACACGTTCAGGAATATTTAATCACTTCAAAGTAAAATCCGAATTAAATGCTTCTCCACTTGAAGTGAGTATTCGTGATTTTTGGTTTTCTTCCGACACCACGTATTGGCTCGCTACTCGCGCAGAAATGATCCGGTTTAATCCTAAAACAGGACTAACAAAAGCTTATACAGTTTTACCGGGTAAAGGGAAACGTAATCCTGGTTTGATTACTCGAATGTGTCCTGATCCAAGTTCACCTGAAATTATATGGCTTGGTACCTGGGGGAAAGGTTTACTCAAATTCAATACATCAACAGGAAATACCAAGCAATTCTTATATGAAATAAGCCTTGCGGAAAATATTTCAAATATTCTTTTTGATATTATTTCACGAAATGAACATATCCTTTGGGCTGGTGGAAATGGTTTAGTCGAGTTTGATACACGTACCGAAAATTTCCGCATTTACAAACATGACCCACTGAGGAAGAGCAGTTTAAATGTGAATGAAATCAGAAGTCTTTATCGTGATCCCAATGGAAGATTTTGGCTAGGTACTGTTGATGGCTTTTCGTTGTTTGCACCTGAACAACGACAAATTACCCTGCATACACTTCCATTTAAAACATCCATTGGTCAGTTTATTTATTACACCAATTCGGAAGAAATTTACTTCGTGAATTATTTCTCTGATCGAAAACTTTATCGGTTAAACAGAGATCTCGAAATCACTGGCTCATGGCCTATCCCAGGTGCCGATGAACATTTTTCTGAACCTTTTGGATTTTGCCATGATCCTGATGGAAGATTTTGGATAGCCACTACCCATAGCGGACTCTGGTGTTTTGATCCCAAAACCAAGCAAATGCATGCTATTACTGCGAAGCAAGGTGATTTGAATGTACTCGATTTAAATTCTACCGTGATGCGTTGCGATAAAAATGGCATACTTTGGATTGGTACCATGTCGAGTGGTTTATTAAGGTGTGATACTCGAAATCCAGTAATTGAAACTATACCCGAAATACGAAATCGAGTAGATGGTTTAACCTTTTCTTCGGATGGTAGTTTGTGGATACAAGAAGGTCGATTCAAACTTCATCGTTTCGACACAAAAACATACCAAATTATTTCTTACGGCTCAGAGAATCGTACTAATGAGTCTCAAATTAGAAGTATCTCAGATGTATGTCAAGGTCCACAAGGAAAGATGTTTATATCAACTTTAAAAAATGGTATTTTAGAGATACAAAATGGTCAAATAAATAAAGTTTCGGGGCTTGAACTTCTTCAGAATATTCATTCCATTTATGCCGATTCATCTGCCAATCTTTGGATGTTAAGCTCCAATCGGTTAATTCGATATGATCGAGTTAGTCGAAAAACGCAGAATTTCTCAACCGAAAACGGACTTTCAGGAAATCTCGGATATTCCCATTTTATTCCTGTTTCCAATTCAGAAGTTTGGTTCCAGACTGAAGATGGGATTTTTGTAATTCAAACCGATTTTATTCCTACAACAAAAAGTAATTATCAGCTTATTTTAAATAGCATTAAATTGTTTGATACCGAAATAGCTGGAGCGGGTAAAATATCTACTAAACAAGGCATACAATTAAATCACACAGAGAATTATTTAACCTTCGAATTTCAAGCAATCGCCTTCCATCAGCAAGAAGACCTTCAATATGCATATATGCTTGAAGGATTAGATCCCAACTGGGTTGAATCGGGAAATCGCCATTTTGCAAGTTATCAGGCATTGCCGCCCGGTAATTACAGGTTTCGAGTTAAAGTCTCAGATGGTGTTAATGGCTGGGAAACTGAAGAATTAATTCTACCTGTTGAAATAATTCCTGCCTGGTGGCAAACATGGGCGTTCCGGATAGTATTGAGCATACTTTTTATCGGGTTAATCGGACTATTAATTCGCTATTACGCTACTCGGAAATTACGTAAACGCCTCCAACGATTCGAACAACTTCAGGAAATTGAACAAATCCGAAACCGCATCGCTCGCGACATTCATGATGAAATTGGATCCGGACTTTCGAAAATTGCACTGCTTAGTGGCGGACTCGAACGCAAAGCCAAAGGTGATCTCGAATTAGTAAAAACAAGTCAGCGAGTTCGACAGCTAAGTCGTGAAGTCATTCGCAGTATGGGAGAAATTATATGGGCGGTAAATCCCGGAAATGATGAAGTTTCTTCCTTAATATCCTATGTACGTAGTTATCTGAATCAATTTTCAGAAGAAAGTAACATCCGGGTTCATTCGGAACTAATCACCGAAAATCCTGAGTATTTACAGTCACGATTAAGGCCTGAACTCAAGCGGAATTTACTGATGATTTTAAAAGAAAGCCTAAACAATATTCTAAAACACGCAAATGCCAGTGAAGTAGATGTTCACCTTGAATTTCGAAATAAGCATATTTTGTTACTGATACGCGACAATGGAAATGGTATAAAAAGCACGCCTGATTTTAGACATGGAAATGGTATGAAAAACATGCAAAAACGGGCGACTGAATTAAACGGCAATCTAGACATTCAAGAATCAGACGGATTACGAATCTTGCTTGAATTTCCTTGGAACCCTCAACAATCATAATCTTACTATTATGCGATACCAGAGCCCATTGAGGTATTTACCTTTGTACTTCCGCATAAATAAAAAATCTAAACTATGCCCATTCGTATTGCAGTAGTTGAAGATGATCAGGAGCTTCGAATTCATTTTACAGAAATGCTACAAGAAGTGTCCGATTTTGAATGCATCGGAGCGTTTGCCAATGCGGAGGATTTTGAATCTTCTTTTGCCGATTTAAACCCCGATGTTGTTATGATGGATATTAATCTTCCTGGAAAATCGGGTATTGAAAGTATTTCCAGATGCAAACCGCATAAACCCGATGTTCAGTATTTAGTTTGTACTGTTTTCGAGGATTCCGACAATCTATTTAAGGCACTTTTAGCCGGAGCAACAGGTTATATTTTAAAAATATCTGATTTAGATGTCATGGAAAAAGCAATCCGTGATATCCATGCAGGAGGATCACCTATGTCGCCTCAGATCGCTCGTTATGTCATCAATGCATTACCCTTAAAAAAGCAAAATTCGTCTATACTAGAATCACTTAGTAAGCGCGAACGTGAAATCCTTGAACTCCTCTCCGAAGGTTACCGTTACAAGGAAATTGCTGATAAATTATTTTTAGGTGTTGATACCGTTCGGACATATATCCGGAATATTTATTCTACCCTTCAAGTACATTCCCGTACTGAGGCTCTGAACAAAGCATTTGGTAAGTAAACCAACTTAACACAACTGCAATCGACACATTTCATTATCAGAATTGCATGATCCACTCTGCCCCATTTTCAATTAAATCTTCTTCATTCTTAAAGCATCTCTACCAATAGAAAACTGAATCGTCAAGTCCAAATTGCTTTATTGTCGTGCTTTTACTACTCAACGAATTAAGTAATCATTTGACCATCTAAAGCTTTTTCTATCTTTCGGACTTTAACCGATACGTTATGTCACATGTGTTTGTCCGTTTGCGCGGAATTCAATTGGAAGATTTGGAAATGGTTTTAATGGCCGATGCTGCCGAACATGCCGAACGTGGAATGAACCTAGAACAAATGTGGCACAATGCCGATGATGCTGAAGAAGTATTGTTTTTATTCTCGGCTGAAGATCTAGATAAAGCACGTGCTTACATCAATGAAATGTTAGGTCAAGCCATGAGTGCTTTTTCAGATTTGCCATCTCCTTCAATTACCTATTTGCAAAACTAATGCTTGCACAATTTCAACTTGATGCGCTTTTGGCAGATACCTTTTTGAGTACAAAAGAAAAAACCGAAACCATTAGTCGCGCTTTGTTAGAAGCTCAATTAGAAGTAGATTCATTAATTGCTTTTGCAGCTAATTCGAAAGATCCTGTAAAAGCTACATGTATCGAAGCATTTGAGTTTGCCACAAATCAAGTTCCCGGAATAGCGAATGTGGCATTATTGGAATTTGTGAGTAAAGAACTAGGAGCAAAAGCACCTCGAGTGAAATGGGAAAGTGCTAAAGTCATTGCTCATATTGCCCACTTATTTCCTGCTAATTTATCGGATTCAGTTAAAGGCTTGCTAGTCAATACCGAACATTCCGGCACTGTTGTTCGCTGGAGTGCTGCAACAGCCTTAGGAGAAATTTTAAAGTTAAACCTCGCTAAACACAAGGATTTAAAAGTTGCTTTGGAATCGATTTGCGAACGAGAAGAGAAAAATAGCATCAAAAAAATCTATCAAGCAGCATTCAAAAAATCAAACTAGATAAACGCAATTTCTTGATTCATTAACCGTTAGGATTTTCATGAAAACAACTACTCCATTTATCGCTATCGGCTTGATCTTTATCGGACTTAGTGCCTTTAAACCAAAAGCAGTTGTAAAATCGCTACCTAAATCGGTACAAAAGGAATTTGTATTCATCCCTTCGAGTGATGAAACTCAATCAGGTTTAGGAAAACCTATGTCGGCATTTATGATGTCTAAAACAGAGATTAGTAACGGTCAGTACCGAGCATTCTTAGCCGACTTGAAATCGAAAGGTGAGCTCGATAAATACGCTTTAGCAGTATATGATTCAACTGTCTGGAAAGTCAGTTACTGCGAACCTTTCATGAATTATTACGGTTGGCATCCAGCATATCGAAATTATCCAGTAGTTGGCGTTTCGAAAGCAGGTGCTGAACTGTATTGCCAATGGCTAACGGAAAAAATCAATACTCAATTAGCAGGAAAAAGCAAGGTTAAAGTGTTGATTCCAAACAGCGAACAATGGTTGTATGCAGCATATTCTGGGACAAAAGGCACAGTATATTCTTGGGGTGGAAATAAACTCCAAAACCTAAAAGGACAGCATTTATGCAATTACCGGAATCTAGGAGCTGAGAACATTCACTGGAATGAAGTCAATAATCAGTTTGAAATAGAGCGTACTACCAGTTTGGGAGTTGTGTCGGGAATAAGTGATAACGCCGATATTACTGCTCCAGTTACCTCCTATTTTGAAACCAGCTACGGTTTATATAACATGAATGGAAATGTAGCTGAACTTGTGAGTGATGGAGATAAAGCAATGGGCGGCAGCTGGAATTCGGTTGGTTATGATGTGCGTAATGAAAGCTTTGTCTCATTCCAAAAACCTACTTCCACAGTTGGATTTCGTCCGGTTATTATTTGGGAAGAATAAACTCCCAAAAGCAACGGAACATTCCAACCTAACGTCTTGCGAATAGTAGAAAGTGCTTTAGCTTTCTGCTTGTATCTCATTCAGCCATGAACAGAAAAGAATTTTTATCCATCCTCGGCATTTCTGCTGGTGGCTTGGTCGTTGCAACCTGTTTAGGAAGTTGTAAAAAAACCGAAACGAATCCAGTTGATTTTACAATCGACCTGAGCAACTCAAGCTATTCAGCACTCAATACGAATGGAAATTTCTTGGTAACTAAAGGTGTCATAATCGCAAAAACCAATACAGGTAGTTTTATTGCCGTTGCTGCCGCTTGTACACACGAAGGAACAAATGTTACTTATCAAGCAGCCAATAATCGATTCCATTGCAATAATCATGGTGCTAATTTTAGTAGCAACGGCGCAGTTCAAAATGGTCCGGCAAATACTGCCTTACAACAATATAACACCGAATTAACCGGAACAACGCTTAGGATTTATTCCTAAAAATATCATTCCATGTAAGTTGATTCTCATTTGAGGCTTCTCAACCTAATGCCGAATAAATAGATTTGCAAAAATCCCATTCAGCTCAAGAATGAATCAACGTATAAGTTTTATCACGCTTGGTGTGAAGAATCTTCAGATAATGAGGACCTTTTATACCCAAGTGTTTGGCTGGACTTTACTCAAAGACAGCGATGGAATTGTATTCTTTAAATTAAATGGCTTTATACTAGGTCTCTTTCCATCTCACGAATTAGCCGAAGATGCAAATGTGTCGGAGATTGGTAGTGGTTTCAAGTCATTCAGTTTATCTATCAACTTGAATTCAGAAAAGGAAGTTGATCTTTTGTTTCAAGAACTAATCAGCAAAGGAGCCCGAAGTTTAAAATCGCCCGAACGTGTATTTTGGGGTGGATATCGTGGTTATATTGCAGATCCTGAAGATAATCTTTGGGAATTAGCTTATAACCCCTTTTTAGAAATGGATGAAAAAGGAAATGTAGTTCATCATCCATAAATTGCTTTCATTTATTATAAACGCTAGGAATAATTCAACATGAAACAGAAAGAAAAGATATGGGCATTAGCTTTAATCCTTAGTCTTGGCTTATTTTTTCATGCTAAAAACCTCAACGAGTTTCCTTTATGGACACATGCTTGGGCGCAGTCGGATCGCTTTGCTATTGCATTAGGATTTTTAGATAATGGTTTCGATTTCTTTCATCCGCAAACTTTTGTGATGAACAAACAGTTTCCCGGTGACTTTTTAGAGCCGGGAACAACAAGTATTACAGCCGTCGATTTTCCCATTCATGAATACATTATTGCGGCCGGAATGAAACTCGCTCAAACGCGAGATCCATGGGTATTTCGGTGTTATGAATTACTACTGAGTTTCTTGGGGTTATTCTATTTCTATCGATTATCCCGTTTGGTAGATAATAACAAACTCAGTTCTTTATTTCTAACCGGAGTGGTTGCAACTGCACCTTTATTTACTTATTACCAAGCTGGCTTTTTACCGGGCATTCCTTCCCTAACCATTAGTATTGTTGGAGTTTACTATTACTTCAAGCATAGAAAAACCAACAAACCGGGAACATTTATTTTGTCTATAGCCTTATTTACGTTAGCTGCTGCAACGCGTACAACTTTTGTCATTCCGCTTATTGCCATTGCTTCGATGGAGTTTTTACGGATGATTCAAGAACGAAAGTTTTTCTGGAAACACTGGGGCACTTTATTCCTTGGTTTTGGATTTCTAGCTTCCTATTTCATTTATAACAATCATTTACGTGCAGAATATGGCTCTATCTTCCTGAATAAACTCAAGCCAGCTGCAAGTTTCGGAGAAGCAATTGATATTGTAGCTACCGTTTTCGATACCTGGATTTATCATTATTTCAACCCCATTCAAATAGTACTTCTAGCATTTCTGATTACGATTGCCATCTTACAGTTTTTGAAAAAGCGAGGCGAATTCGAATCCCTTTCTAGAAAGCTACTTCAATTTACTCTCATTAGTTTGCTAGGTTGCTTGTTCTTCCTGTTTGCTATGTTGCAACAGTTTCGAGTTCACGACTATTACTTTCTCGACACGTTCTTTTTACCCGGAATTCTCTTTTTCCTCCTTCTATTTCGTTACCTCAAATCTTCTATTGAAAGCATCAATTATTCAATTTATCTAGCAGCCGGACTCTTAGTATTAATGGTCTATTTAGCTGCCTCCATTCAAGAAGAAAAGCGTGGCACTGGACATTGGGATAAGATTGCTTCTATGGTTAGAGATTACAAAGGCTTAGATGTGAAACTCGATTCGATGGGAATTTCACGTTCTGCTACTTTATTAGTTTTAGATTCTCAAGCACCTAATATTCCTTTTATTCGCATGCAGCGTAAAGGATTTGCCGTTGTAACTACTTCGGAAGCAAATCTCAAGAATGCCTTAAACTGGAAATACGATTATATATTACTTCAAGATGAGTGGTTTTTGAGTGATATCTTTCCCAACTATCCCGAAATCATTAACTACATGCATAAAGTTGCTGATTTGGGACCGGTAAGTATTTTTAAACATATCGAGTTCGAAAAAGAGCGAACATTGGCTGATTTTTATCGTCTTAACGAAAAACCAGCTCTCCTACAAGTCAATACCGACTTTGAAACAACGCTAGAATCTCCATGGGAACATACAGAAACCGATTCAACACAATCGTTCGAAGGTAAATTCGCTGGAATCACTTCACCTGACAACGAATTTGGAATTACCTACCGCTCTCCTGTAACTTCCATCTTTAATGGAAAGGAAACAATGCTAATCGTTAGCGCTGCTTTTCTGAATCCTCAATTAGCTCCTGAAAGTCGTTTAGTAGTTGCTATTGACGAAGGTGGTAAAAATGTATTTTACAAAGATACGCCTATCGAAACACTAAAAAGAGAACGCCAGGCATGGAAAAAATCACTTTCTCTTTTCATGATTCCAGCTTGTGGAACGAATTGCAAACTATCAGTATATATCTGGAATAGAGGCAAAAACACCATTCATATCGACAACCTAGATATTTCGGTTTATTCCAACAACTAATAAATAATGATGGAACATTAAACTAATGTTAAGTTATTAGTCTTAAGGTCGCATTTTCTTTTTTTAAATAATACTACTGTTGGCTAATTAGCTTTTAACTAAGCTTTTTATAAAACAATACTGATTTTAAAAGTGTTATTTTCATTCTCAACTACAGGAATAAACAAGATTGAATTAACTTTTGCGTAATATTCGCCCAAAAAATACCATGTTTCGATTTTCACTTCTGTCCGTTTTAAGTTTATTCACCTTGATTTCCTGCAGCAAAGAACCTGGAGAAGGTGGTTCTGCTACTATTAGCGGGAAAGTTTTTGGATATGATGTGAATACAAGTGGAGTGATTACCGATAGTGCTTATGCAGGTGATTATCGCGTTTATATATCCTATGGAGATAATAGCGCCGCTGATAATGATGTTCGAACTTCTTATTCGGGCGATTATACATTCAAAGGTCTTCGAAAAGGAAAATACAAGGTGTATGTGTTTTCACAATGCGACACGTGTGTATTCAATCAAAATTATATAGTTCAGGATGTGGAAATCACTTCGAATAAACAAGATTTGACACTTCCCGATTTTGTTATCTACGATTGATACAAGCATGAGTTCTGAACACCCGCTTTTAGCTATTCTTGATCAGTTCCAAGCTGCTAGTCTAGATGATATGAACCGACTTAAACTACTCAATCGAGTAGATCAAAAGTTCATTTTCAGATACGAGGAGCTTGAATCGATGTTGAAAGAAGTGCTCAACGATTACAACATTCTTGCAATCGACGATAAGCGATTGTTTCAATACAATACCTTGTATTTCGATACAACTGCCTATTCATCCTATACCGATCATCACAATGGAAAACCCAATCGGTATAAAATACGCTATAGAAAATACCAAGATTCTGGGGATGTGTTTTTCGAAATCAAGAAGAAAATTAAAGGATTAAGAACTGATAAACATCGTGTACCAACTGAGAATATCCCGCAAGCACTTGGAAATGCTGAAAAAGAATTACTGAGTGAATGTGTGAAAGATGGATTACAGTTAGTTCCTACCATGTGGGTTAATTACAAACGATTAACGCTCATGAGTCGCGAAACAGAAGAGCGAGTTACCATCGACCTCAACCTACACCTCAAAAAAGAAACAGAAGAAGTTTCACTCGAAGGCTTAGTGATAGTTGAAGTGAAGCAAGCTAAGGCATCACGAAATAGTCCGTTTTTGGAATGTTTGCGTGAGAAACAAATACGAGAAACCCGCATAAGTAAATACACCATTGCAGTAGCATTATTAAACCACGAAATAAAGCGCAATGCATTTGGCTCCAAACTCCGTAAAATAAAACACCTAATTGAAGATCAATGGAAACAAGCGAGTTAGTGAATGAGATAGCTGCGACACACGGTTGGCTGGAGTTTATTACCCGATTCGGGATAAATTTTTTCGTGATTTTTGTCCTTATTCGGATACTCTACTATCCAATGAGCAAGAACCGCGATTTCTTGTTCACCTTTTTCCTTTTTAACATTATAAATTTCCTCATTTGCTTCCTACTAAGTAGTGCGAAACTCAAAATGGGCTTTGCATTTGGCTTGTTTGCCATTTTTTCCATTCTGCGTTATCGAACTGTTACCGTTCCTGTTCGCGAAATGGGGTATTTCTTCGTTAGCGTGACTTTGGGTATTATCAATTCACTTACTGGCATTGATGATAATTATTTATTACTAGGAACAGCAAATGCCATTATCCTACTAACAGCTTGGATAATTGATTATCAAGTTAAAATCGTTCACGAGAACTCAAAAGAAATCATTTACGACCGTATCGATTTAATTCATCCCGATAAACAAGAAGAGATGATGGAAGACATACGTAAACGTACGGGTTTAAATGTGCATCGTGTAGAAATGGTTCGTATCGATTTCTTTAAGGATGTTGCTCGTATGTTTGTTTTCTACAATTCTGCACGAAACGATACACCAAGCCGAGGAGGAAGTGCCAGCGATGAAGATTAATCCATATCTGTTTCTAATTCTTCTCTTATCCACATGTAAACTCTCGGCTCAATCCCGCGATTTTCAAGTGTGGAATGCCCTTGCTTTGAATCAGGATTTAAAGAAAGGATTCGACCTAAGCGCACAGTATCAATCACGTATCGATAAAGATATTTCACGCTTCCGCGGAAGTTATATGAGTGTATCATTGGGCTACAAACTCAATAAAAATTGGACTACCGAAGCTGGAATCCGATATAGCACATCCAATCGATGGGATCGAATTAGATACAGTGTTGGAATTGGGCGAAGTTGGAAATGGGATAAATTGGAAATCTCTGCAAAAGCCAAATACCAATACCAATATTACCTTGAAAGCCTGCCGGAATGGGGCATCAATCCTCCTGCTCAAAATTTCAGATTGAAGTTAGGTGCAGAACAAAAAATCATCAAAAAACTCAAGGTTTTTGTAAGCACAGAGCCCATGTTTAGATATAAATCCTCTGAGTTTTATTTTCGACGCTTGAGAAACACGGCTGGAATAAAATGGTCTCCAATTAAACGAACCAGTTTCGAAGCATCCTACATCTGGCAACCACAATGGAATTCTGATGCTGTAATTCAGGTACTTCAATTCAATGTTTCCTACGATTTACCTAAAATGGGTAAAAAGAAAGTTAAGGAAAAAGCATCGAAGTAGTTAAGTGGGGGAATTCAGTACATTTGAAAACCTGACCCAATCACATGTCAAACTCCCGTAAGCCAGCCATTGGCTTTATCTTTGCGACTTTATTAATCGATATTACTGGATTAGGAATTATCATTCCGGTATTTCCGAAACTCATTCAAGAACTTACTGGTGGAACACTTAGCGATGCTGCTGAATACGGTGGATGGCTGCTGTTTTCGTTTGCCATTATGCAGTTTTTATTTTCGCCCGTTTTGGGAAATCTAAGCGATCAATATGGCAGAAGACCAATCTTACTCACCTCGCTTTTTGGTTTTGCGCTCGACTACCTGTTTTTAGCTTTTGCTCCTAGCATTTTCTGGTTATTCGTAGGCCGACTCATAGCTGGAATTATGGGCGCTAGCATTACCACAGCTACAGCCTACATCGCCGATATTTCAACTCCCGAAAAACGTGCACAGAATTTTGGTCTAGTTGGAGCTGCATTTGGGTTAGGATTTATTATTGGTCCTGTTGTAGGTGGAATTTTAGGCGAATATGGTTCCCGCATTCCTTTTATGGCTGCAGCCGCTCTTACATTCATCAATTTCCTGTACGGATATTTTATTCTTCCCGAATCTTTATCCATAGAAAACCGTCGCAAGTTCGATTGGAAACGTGCTAATCCCATTGGTGCACTTCGTCACTTACAGAAATATCCAATCATCTCTGGCTTAGTTTTATCGCTGCTTTTCGTGTATATCGCATCACATGCCGT